>Ga0247740_1000113_pt1 | contig 40678 bp, 32 predicted proteins | sample UWRJL148409B2_FD_180942 | JGI IMG/M metagenome (GOLD analysis project Ga0247740, IMG submission 180942) | Plant litter microbial communities from Arlington Agricultural Research Station in Wisconsin, United States - UWRJ-L148-409B-2 | ecosystem: Environmental > Terrestrial > Plant litter >...
GGCGAGCCACGCGGTCGACGGGAGGCCGTCGCGGCCCGCGCGACCGGTCTCCTGGTAGTAGCCCTCGACGCTCTTCGGCAGGTCGAGGTGGGCGACGAAGCGCACGTCGGGCTTGTCGATGCCCATGCCGAACGCGATCGTGGCGACCATCACGACGCCGTCTTCGCGCAGGAACCGCGACTGGTTGGCGGCCCTGATTCGGGCGTCGAGACCCGCGTGGTACGGCAGCGCGGTGATGCCGTTCTCGACGAGGAAGTCGGCGGTCTTCTCGACCGAGGCGCGCGACAGGCAGTAGACGATGCCCGCGTCGCCCGCGTGCTCGCTGCGGATGAGCGAGAGCAGCTGCTGCATCGGCTGGTTCTTCGCCTCGATGCGGTACTGGATGTTCGGACGGTCGAAGCTCGACACGAAGTGCTTGGCGTCGCCGAGCTGCAGCTTGCTGGCGATCTCCTTGTGGGTGACCTCGGTGGCGGTCGCCGTGAGCGCGATGCGCGGCACGGTGGGCCAGCGCTCGTGCAGCATCGACAGCTGCAGGTAGTCGGGACGGAAGTCGTGACCCCACTGCGACACACAGTGTGCTTCGTCGATCGCGAAGAGGGCGATCGTTCCGCGGTCGAGCAGCTCGGCCGTCGACGAGACGCGCAGGCGCTCGGGCGCGAGGTAGAGCAGATCGAGCTCGCCGTCGAGGTAGGCCCGCTCGACCCGGTTGCGCTCGCCGGCGTCTTGAGTGGAGTTGAGGAACCCGGCGCGCACACCCACCGCGGTGAGGGCGTCGACCTGGTCTTGCATCAGCGCGATGAGCGGCGAGATGACGACGCCCGTTCCATCGCGCACGAGCGCGGGAATCTGGTAGCAGAGCGACTTGCCGCCACCGGTCGGCATCAGAACGAGGGCGTCGCCGCCGGCCACGACAGTGTCGATGATCTCGGCCTGCTGGTTGCGGAACGAGTCGTACCCGAACACCTTCTCGAGCGCCTCGAGCGGCGTGGGAGCCGGCCCGGTGCGCGGCTTCGCTTTGACCGGCGCGGCCACGCTGGTTGAGCCTGCAGTGCCACGATCAGGAAACGGCGCCTCGTCGTCGAACGGAGGCTCCGCGAAGGGGTCGAAGGGCGGTTCTTCTTCGGGGTCCCACGGGATTTCTGCGTTCCAGCTCACCCGCCGAGTTTACGGGAGACCCACCGTCACCCGCTTGCCGTGCGCACAGGCCCCACCCCACTACTGGGGGTATCACTACAGGCTATAGCGGTTACCCAACAACGGTAGGCTCTCGGTCGGAGCGGTTCCCGAAACGCATCAGGCCGTTCCCACTTTGAGAGCCATTCGCGGCCGTACCGAGCACTCCGCTGATACCCAACGGAGAGATCGATACGGCCGCGCGCTCGTTAAGCCGGCGCTACAGCACCAGCACGATCGACGGCCAGCCGATCGAGCCGAACAGGGTCTCGCTGCCCTCGTAGCGGGCGGTCAGCAGGTGCAGTCCGCGTCCCAGCTTCGGCAGCGTCACCGTCGCCTTGCCGGCCGAATCCTCGGTGAGCGTCGCCGTCGCGATCTGACGCAGTCCGTCGTAGATCGCCACGTCGCCCGTGGGCACAACGCCGTCGGCGCGCACCGTGACCGAGTACTTCACCGGGGTGCTGCCGAACACGAGCAGCTTGTTCGCCGAGCCGCTGGTCGACGACTGCTTCTTCTCGACGGGCGGCGGGGTCGCCACGACCGCGAGAGGAACGTCCACCGAAGTTCCGGTCTCGGGCACGGTCACCGTCAGCACGAGGTCACCGGTCACCGCGTCATCCGGAATCGTCACCGTCACGCTCGCACGGCCCACTTCGTCGGTCGTGTCGACGATCGTCGGATCGATGGGGGCGGATGCCAGTTCGACACCGTCCGCGCTGACGACAGCCGTGCCCGCGTTCGGCTCGCCGTTGCTGAACAGCAGCGACGACAGCGCGAGCGTGACCTGGTCACCGGGGGCGAACGGGCCCGCGGCACCGACCGTCACGCCGACGGCGCGCTGGGCGTAGTCGGGGTTCGCGACCGGGTTGGCCTCGAAGTACTCGACCATGCTCTGCAGGTCGACCTTGCCCGAGTCGGCGCGGTTGGTGCCCTGCGCCAGGGTGGCGAAGTTGTCGCCGCCCGAGGCGAGGAACGAGTTGACGGTGACCCGGTAGGTCTCGCCCTCCCCGGCGAGTTCGCCGTTCACGTAGATCGCGTCGACGTGGTCGCCGGCCGCTGCCGCCGGGTCGTAGGTGTACCGCAGCGACTCGGACGCGCCGAGCTTCAGGAACGGACGGCTCGCACCGGCCGGCTGCCACTGCTCTTCGAGCACCGACTTGAGCTGCGCGGTGGTCAGGTCGAGCGTGACGAGCGTGTTGGCGAAGGGCTGCACGCCCGCGGCCTCTTTGTACGTCACGTTGCCGTCGGGGTCGCCGGCGCCGCTCGAGGCGTACTTGAGGTCGGCGCGTAGTCCGCCCGGGTTCATCAGGGCGATGTCGGCCCCTGTCGCGGCGAGCTGCACGTCGGCGACGAAGTTGCCGAGCGTCGACTCACCCCCGCGGTTCTCGGTGAACGCGGCGCCCGACTGGCTGGCCCGGTTGAAGTCGCCGGTGATCTCGCCGACCTTGACCGCACCCTTCACGTTGGCCACGGCCACCGCGTCGGCGACGATCTGGGCGATCTCGGGGTCGGGAGCGAAGGCCCCGGCGAGCGGGAGCACCTCGGCGCCGAGGCTGATGATGTCACCCGTCGTCGGGTCGACCGTCAGGTCGAGGTGCGCGAACCGCTCGCCGTACTGTCCCGCCGCGAGCACGGGACGCAGGGTGTCGGTTCCGGCGATCGGGATCTCGTGGTCGTACGAGAGATGGGTGTGGGCGCCCATGATCGCGTCGATGTTGGCGTTCGCTCCGGTGACGATGCGGCCGAAGGCCGAGTCATCCGTCGAGCTTGCGATGTCTGCGGTCGCGGCGCCCTCGTGAACGAGCAGCACGATCACGTCGGCTTCGCCGTTCGCGTCGTTGCCGTCGCTCAGCAGGTCGGCGACCCGGTTGACCTCGGGCACCACCTCGCGCACGTCGAGCGTAGCGATGCCGTCGGGGCTGACCAGGTCGGGCAGCTCCTCGGTCATCGCACCGACGAAGCCGACGGTGACGCCGTCGAACTCCTGCAGCGAGTACTGCTGGTATGCCGGCTCGCCGGTCGCACGGTCGTAGATGTTCGCCGAGAGGTAGTCCCAGTCGGCGGCCGACTCGATGCGGCCGTCGACGTCGTCGCGTCCCTGGTCGAACTCGTGGTTGCCCAGCGCGCTGGCGCTCAGACCCATCTCGTTGAGCACGTCGATGGTCGGCTCGTCGTTCTGGATGAACGAGGTGAACGTCGAGGCGCCGATCAGGTCGCCGCCACCCACGAAGGTCGTGTTCGGGTTGGCCGCGCGGTACGAGTCGACCATGCCGCCGAGCACCGCGGCGCCGGCGATGGGCGGGGCGGCTTCGAGGCGGCCGTGGAAGTCGGCGACCGCCAGGATGTCGATGTCGACGGGAGCCGGCGCCGAGTTGATGCCGATCACGATCGGGTCGTGGTCGCTCGAGCGGTAGGGCGTGCCCGGTTCGGCCGCGCCGAACTCGTAGCCGCGGTCGCTCCATTCGGGCGAGTTGATGTTCCAGACATCGACCCCGGTGACGGATGCCGCGAGCTCGGGCGTCGCGAACGCGTGGTCGAGCGATCCGAGCTCACCGTCGAAGGTGTAGGTGTATTCGCCGTCCGTCTTCTCGGGCACGAGGTCGACCAGACCCGCGTCGGTGAGCACCTGGGCCGGGTCTTCTTCGGCGTAGGCGTTGAAGTCACCGACGAGCAGCACGTTCTCACCCTTGGCCGGGTCGGCCTTGATCGAGCCGACGAGCGCTGCGAGGCGCTGCGCCTGCTCGACGCGCTCGGTGTTGAAGAAGCCCTGCAGGTCGGCGGGCTCGGGGGCGGTGTTGCCGCTCGGCGGGCTCTTCGACTTGAAGTGGTTCGCGACGACGGTGATCACCGTGCCGTTGGCATTGGTCTCGAAGGTCTGGGCGAGCGGTTCGCGCGCGATGTCCCACACGGTCTCGTCGCTGTCGGCGAAGCTGTCGCCGACCGGGGTGACGGCGGCTGGCTTGTAGATGATCGCGTTGGTGATGAAGTCGGTGGTCGCCGCGTTCAGCAGCACCTCGGGCGTCGGAACGAAGCTCCACGTGCCGGGCTCGCTGGCCGCGTTGAGCGCGTCGACCAGGTTGCCGAGCGCCTCGTCGGGCTCTTCGCCGAGCTTGACCGAGTTCTCGATCTCCATCAGCCCGACGACGTCGGCGTCGAGCGCGTTGATGGCCGCGACGATCTTCGACTGCTGCACGGCGAACTCGGCCTCGTTCGAGGCGCCGCGGGCGTCGCCGCCGAAGGTCGTGAAGTAGTTGAAGACGTTGAAGGCCGCGGCCTTCACGTCGCCGCCGACCTCGGCCGGGGCCTCGGTGCGCGGGTTGAGCGACTGCCAGGTCGGCTCGAGAGCGGCGTACTCGGCGGGCGACGCGTCGCTGAGCGGACGCTGCGGCTGCAGGCGCCAGTCGTCGAAGCCCCAGCCGAGGATCATGCCGGCGGCGGGAGCGACGAACCGGTCACCGTTGCGCACGACGGTCGCGGCGTCGAAGTACGGCTGGCCGCCGACGTGGGCGCCGTTCGAGACCTGGATGCTGTAGCCGTCGTCGACGAGCAGGCGGTTGGCGCGGTTGGCCGTGCCGATGGCGTTCGCCGCATCGCCCGCGTCGGTGGTCTCGGTGGCCTTCACGGCGAGACCGCCGACGTTCAGCCAGAGCGAGCCGAAGTTGAAGAGCTGGTGGCTCGACGACAGGTAGGCCGACTCGGGCGTGACGAGCATGCCCTCGTACGCCTCGCGCGCGCCGCCGACGACGCTGTCGGGCAGCACGGTGGGCGCGGGGAGGCCCGCGGCGGCCGTGACGACCTCGTAGTTGGCGTTGGCCGTCGCGCTGATCTGCGTCTGTCCGTTGAACTCGCTCGCGGTACCCGTCACCGTGACGAGGTCACCGATGGCGACGGCGGGGTCGGCGTTCGCCGAGAACACGAAGATTCCGTCTGAACGGCCGGGCGTTGCATCCGTCTCTCCACCGCTGCCGGCGGTCTGCAGATAGAAACCGCGGTATCCGCTCGTGGTCGCCAGGCGGTAGTCGCCGGTGATGACGCCCTCGACCGTGACGACCGCGCCCGAGACCGGGGTGCTCGCGCCGTCGCCCTGCACGTCGGCGATCGTGGTCGTCGGCACCGCGGCGGATGCGGCCGGCGTGACGAGCGCGGTGAGCCCAAGGGCCAGCGCGGTCGCCGTGGCGAGAGCGGCACCGCGCCTCGCGAGTGAATGGATCGGGGCGGGTGGCGTCGTCGTCATGTCGGCTGTTCTCCTCGTGAAGCAAGACTCGTCGGCTGTGCCCCGTATGGGGGGTCAGGTTCGTAGCCTATTCACAGCCACCGTCACCTGTCGAGGTTTGGGCGAGAACGTAACCGATCGGTAGACCGCCGTTCACCCGATACCGTGAAGCCATGATTACCGTGATCGTCGGCATCGCCAGTGCCCTCGTCTACGGCGCCGCCGACTTTCTCGGCGGCACCGCGTCGCGCCGCATCAGCGCGGTTCGCGTCACGGTCATCGCCGCCGCCACGGGCCTGGTCACCCTGCTGATCGCGCTCCCGTTCGTCGGCGGAAACTGGTCGATCGACGCCGTTCTGCTCGGCGCCCTGAGCGGCGTCACCGGCGCCGTCGCGATCGGCCTGCTCTACGCCTGCCTCGCGATCGGGCCGATGAGCATCCTGTCGCCACTCACCGCTGTCGTGTCAGCGATCGTTCCGCTCAGCATCGGGCTGGTCGGCGGCGAGCGCCTCCAGCCGATCGGCTACGTGGCGCTGGTGCTCGCGCTCGTCGCCGTCGTGCTCGTCGGCTTCGTGCCCGAGAAGGGCGCGGTGCGGCCGGGTCTCGCCGGCCTGCTGATGGCGATCGGATCCGGAGTCGCCATCGGTGCCTTCCTCGTGATCATCGACAGGACTCCGGATGACTCGGGGCTCGTGCCCATCGTGCTGAACCGGGCGGTGAGCGGCGTGGTACTGTTCGCCGCCGTCGGAGTGCTGGCGCTGGTCGCTCGCAGCCGGGGCACCCGCGACGCCCGAGGCTGGCGCGCGGGCCTCCCGCTCGCGCTGCTCTGCGGCGTCGTCGACGCGGCCGCGAACACCGGCCTGCTGCTCGGACTTCGGCTCGGCGAGCTCTCGGTGATGGCCGTGCTCACCGCGCTCTACCCGGCCGGCACGATCATCCTCGCCGCGGTCGTGCTCAAGGAGCGCATCGCGCCGGTGCAGATCGTCGGGCTGGTGCTGGCGGTGGCGGCCGGGGCGATGCTGGCGCTGGCGTAGCGCGCCGGGCCCGATAGCCTCGACGGATGCGCCTCCCCCGTTCCCGCCTGACGCTCGCGGCGCGGATCCTGCTGCCCGTCTACCTGTTCGTGGTGGCGTACATCGTGTTCTCGCCGTCGGACGAGGTGACCAACTCCAGCGGTTTCGTCGGCTGGGTGTTCGGCCACATCCACCAGATGCGCGACGACTTCCCGCCCGCCTACGTCGCCCTCGAGTTCACGGCGAACATCGCGATGTTCGTGCCGTTCGGCATTTTGGTGCCGCTCGCCTTCGCACGCGTGCCCTGGTTCGCGACCCTGGCTCTCGGCTTCGCCACGACGCTCTCCATCGAGCTCGTGCAGTCGACCCTGCCGAGCCGCTTCAGCACGGTCTCCGATGTGGTGGCGAACACACTGGGCACGGCGATCGGGCTGCTCGTGTTGCGGCGTGTTTCTAAGAACAAGAATGTGACTACGAACTCAGATCGCACATCAAACGCACATTGAATTCGGCGAAACCATTCGTGAAGTAGGCCGGCCAGGCCACGAGCGGATTCCGCTCTCGAGTTGTGTTCGGCCCCACGTAAAGCTCGATCGCCTCGTCGGGCAGGGGAAAACTGTTTCCGAGCTCGCAAAACGCTGCGTTCACTCTCTCGTCGGCAAGCATTCCCCACCACACCACGAGGAGCGAGCCGGAGAGTTCAAACGCTTCGTACCCGTCCCCAGCGGCCACCGTGGCGTAGTTCCAGCGGAACAAGCCGTTCCAACCATCCATATAGTTCGTCATCCGGAGATAGGGAACTTCCGGAGTCGGGAGGATCATCATATGCTCGGCGAATTGATTGCCGAGGCGATTGAGTATGTCGTCATACATTTCGTATTGATCCGAGCCGATGTCGCTGGATTCTCGCAGGCTCGCCAGCCACATCGGCCAGCGGGCGGCGTGCGAAGTGTCCGTCGCGACGTTCACCCTAGGCTTCGCGACCATCTCTTCGGTCTTGCTCGTCACGCCCGCGAAGGCATAGTCGGGATAGTCCGACCACACGCCGACTTGGAACAGCCAACCGTCATCCGGGTAGCTGGACTCTTGCTCGAGCACGCGCGCCGCGACACCGAGCACGTCTTCGACCACGGGCGCGAAATCAGCACCTGCCTCGCGCTCATACACGCGCAGGTCAGCGGCAATCGCGAACGAGAATAGCTCCTCGTCAGTCATCGCCCGAAAATATCCGGGATCCGGGTCACGGTTGTCGAGCTTCCACTCCACGCGCGCTTTTATTCCGCGGAACGGATCGCTTTCCCATTGGATCGCATCCTGATCAAACCAGATGGAGCGAAGATCCTCGGTCAGGAATTCGGGCAAGCCGTCGGGAATGATGTCCGTTCGACCGTAGGTTGACGCGAGGTTGAGGAAGTGTGAAGCGAGGTAGAAATAATGCAGCCTCCACAGCCGCTGTTCCGAGACGTCGCCTGCTTCTTCGGCCGCCATAAATCGTGCGAAGTGATCTGCAAAGTCGTTCTGCCAATCCGTTTGCCCTCCGCGGAACGCTGCCTCGAGAGCTGGAACAAGTTCGTGTCCCGCGTCGTAGATGTCGCGGTCGGTCCAAAGGGGATCCTGGAGGTACGGCTCAACGGTAGACGCCCATATAGCTTCAGTCGCCTCGTCAATCTCGAGGGTCGAGGGTTCAGGGCGCGGCACAGGCGAGGCCGCGGGCGGAGCACACCCAGCGAGCAGAGCGACGAGAACGATCAATGAAACCACTCTGCTTGTTCTCGCCATATAGGTGAGTCTAACTAGCGAACATTCATCGCATCGGCCCTCAGCCTGCCGCCCAGATGCATGCGGCGTCGCCCATGATGCAGAACTTTTGGCCTCCCCGCTTTAGGCTGAACACGACGAAGTCTCGTTGCGATGACCGCACGATTCGATTCGCCCATTTCGACTACCTACGGATGTGAACTCATTCCCACGCAGATAGCGGCCACAGCGTCCGTTTCCGACGCCGCCATCCTCGGCGATGGGTGCCGCGTTTGGGACCTCGCCCAGATTCGCGAGCACGCCAGCCTCGGTGAGAATTGCATAGTCGGCCGCGGCGCCTACATCGGTTCCGGCGTTGTCATCGGTGCCAACTCAAAGATCCAGAACGATGCACTGCTCTATGAGCCTGCCGCGCTCGGGCACGGTGTGTTCATCGGACCGGGCGTGGTGTTGACGAACGACACCTACCCCCGCGCCGTCAACCCCGACGGCAGCCAGAAGTCGGCGTCAGACTGGGTGCCGACGGGAGTCACGATTCACGACGGTGCCGCCATCGGAGCACGAGCCGTGTGTGTTGCGCCGGTGACCATCGGGCGATGGGCGACCGTCGCGTCGGGCGCTGTAGTCACCCGCGATGTTCCCGATTTCGCCCTCGTAGCGGGAGTTCCCGCCCGCCGGATCGGTTGGGTAGGCAAAGCCGGGCATCCGCTCGTCGAGTCCGAGGGCGTGTGGGTCTGCCCCGCCACCGGTGAGACGTACGAACTTTTTCTCGACGGGCTTAAGGAGCTAACCACGTGACCATCGAATTCATCCCCGCGGCGAGGCCGATCATCGGCCAGGAGGAACGCGACGCAGTCGACGCGATCCTGCTGTCCGGCCAACTGGCGCAGGGCACGGAGGTCGCGAGCTTCGAATCGGAGTTCTCTGACACTCTGGTCGACGGCCGCCCGGCCGTCGCCACGAACTCCGGAACCGCCGGACTTCACCTCGGCCTTCTGGCGGCCGGCATCGGCCCGGGCGACGAGGTCATCGTGCCGTCGTTCACGTTCGCCGCAACAGCCAACTCGGTCGCGCTGACCGGCGCCACCCCGGTGTTCGCCGACATCGAGCCCGATCATTACTGCCTCGATCCCCGTTCGGTCGAGGGGCTCATCACCGACCGGACTCGGGCGATCATGCCGGTGCATCTCTACGGTCACCCCGCCAATATGACCGATTTCGCCAAGCTCGCCGAGCAGCACGGTCTCCTCCTCTTCGAAGACGCCGCCCAGGCCCACGGCGCCTCCCTGCACGGCAAGCGGGTCGGTTCATTCGGCGCCTTCGCGATGTTCAGCCTGTACCCAACGAAGAACATGACGTCTGGCGAAGGCGGAATGGTGACCACGGGGTCGGAGGAGATCGCCCGGATGCTGCGTCTCCTGCGCAACCAGGGCATGGAACGCCAGTACGAGAACGAGGTCGTGGGATTCAACGCTCGGATGACCAACATCCACGCGGCGATCGGTCGCGTGCAGCTCACAAAGGTGTGGGGGTGGACGGAGCAGCGCCGCCAGAACGCCGCATTCCTCGCCGAGAACATCGACGGGGTCACGGCTCCGGCGGTGGCGGAGGGCGCTGAACACGTCTACCACCAGTACACCGTTCGCGTGACCGAAGACCGCGATCGCATCGTGGCAGCTCTCCGTGACGAGTACCAGATCGGATCGGGTGTCTACTACCCGATCCCCAACCATCGCCTGGCTCCGTTCGCGAGCACGGCGCACCTGCCCGTCACCGAAGAGGCGGCCCGCGAGGTGCTGTCGCTCCCGGTTCATCCGTCACTCACAGAGGCCCACCTCGATCGGATCGTCACGGCAATGAACAAGCTCACCAAGGCCGGCGCATAATGGCCGACCTGCGCGCAGGGCTCATCGGGCTGGGCATGATGGGCCGCCACCACGCGAGGGTACTCAGCGACCTTCCCGGGGTGCAGCTCGCTGCCGTCGCCGACGAGAACGGCGACCCGAACCGGCTGGCGGGCAACGCGAGTGTCCACCGCTCGGTCGACGAGCTGATCGAGCAGAAGATCGATATCGCGGTGGTGGCTGTTCCCACGTTCCTGCACGCCCAGATCGGTCTCCAGCTCGCCGCCGCCGGAATCCACACGCTCATCGAGAAGCCGATCGCGAGCACTGTGGAAGACGGTATCGCTCTCGTCGAGGCCTTCGAGAGCCGCGGTCTGGTCGGCGCCGTCGGACACATCGAGCGCTTCAACCCCGCCCTACAGAGCATGCGCCAGAGGATCGAGAACGGCGACCTGGGCGACGTCTACCAGATCGCGACCCGACGCCAAGGACCGTTCCCCGCGCGGATCGCCGACGTGGGCGTCGTCAAAGACCTCGGAACCCACGACATCGATTCCACCTCGTGGCTGGCGCAGAGCGAGTACGAGAGCGTCTTCGCTCAGACCGCCTTCAAGAGCGGGCGCCCGCACGAAGACCTTGTGGCCATCACCGGACGATTGAAGAACCGCGTGCTGACCAACCATCTGGTCAATTGGCTGTCGCCGCTCAAGGAACGCCTGACGATAGCCACCGGCGAGAAGGGATCGTTTGTCGCCGATACAACCTCGGGCGACCTCACCTTCTACGAGAACGGCACGACGGTGACGTCGTGGGACTCGGTCGCAGCTTTCCGAGGCGTCACCGAAGGCTCTGTCATCCGGTTCGCTCTCACCAAGCGCGAACCCCTCCGATCGGAACTCGAGGCTTTCCGTGATGCCGTGCTCGGCACGCGGAGTGACGCCGTCACCTTGCGGGAGGGGCTGAGCACCCTCCGTGTGGCTGAAGCTGCGCTCCTGTCATCCACAACTGGTGAATCCGTCCGCCTCTAAGCGGCGGCCCACCCGCACAAACAATCTAGAAAGAGCATCGCCGTGAAGATAGCCGTAATCGCACTGGGAAAGATCGGACTGCCGCTTGCGGTGCAGTTCGCGAGCAAGGGCCACAGCGTCGTCGGCGTCGACGTCAATCAGACGGCAGTCGACCTGATCAACGGCGGCGTCGAGCCCTTCCCCGGCGAGACCGATCTTCAGGACAAACTTCGCGAGTGCCTCGCGGCGGGAACCCTGTCGGCGACCACGAGCTACGCCGAAGCCGTTCCCGGCGCGGACGCCGTCGTGGTCGTAGTGCCGCTGTTCGTCGACGACGAGGCCCTCCCCGACTTCGGCTGGATGGACTCCGCGACGTCGAGCATCGCGAAGCACCTCACCCCCGGGACCCTGGTGAGCTACGAGACGACGCTTCCCGTGGGCACGACCCGGGAGCGCTGGAAGCCGTTGCTCGAGTCGGAAAGCGGTCTCACCGAGGGCGTTGACTTCGACGTCGTCTTCTCCCCTGAACGGGTTCTGACCGGCCGGGTATTCGCGGATCTGCGGAAGTACCCGAAGCTCGTCGGCGGGTTGACCGACCGTGGAGCAGCCAGCGGGGTCGCGTTCTACGAGAGCGTGCTCGACTTCGACAGCCGCTCGGATCTCGCACGCGAGAACGGGGTCTGGGACCTCGGGTCGGCCGAAGCCGCAGAGATGGCGAAGCTCGCGGAAACCACCTACCGCGACGTCAACATCGGGCTCGCGAACGAGTTCGCCCGGTACGCCGACAAAGTGGGCATCGACGTCTACCAGGTGATCGACGCATGCAATTCGCAGCCGTACAGCCACATCCATCGACCCGGCATCGCCGTCGGCGGGCATTGCATCCCCGTCTACCCTCGTCTCTACCTCTGGAACGATCCGGATGCCACGATCGTGCGAGCTGCACGCGCGCGCAACGCCGGCATGCCGAACTACGCGGTCGACCTCCTCGGGTCGATTCACGGCTCGCTGGCGGGCCAGACAGTCGTCGTCCTGGGGGCTGCCTACAGAGGCGGGGTCAAGGAGACAGCGTTCTCCGGCGTGTTCGACACTGTCGCGGCGCTGATCGAGGCCGGTGCAACAGCTCTCGTTCACGACCCGATGTACTCGGATCGAGAGCTCGAAGCCCTCGGCTTCACGCCCTTCACTTCTGGATCCACCGCGGACGCGGCCATCGTCCAGGCAGATCACGCGATCTATCGCACATGGTCCGAGCAGGAGATCGAGGGGGTGCGGAGCATCCTCGACGGTCGCCGCGTCCTCGACGCCGCCGGCTGGCCGACGGCGACCTACATCGCGATCGGCGCCGCGCGCGTCTCCTAGGCTGGACTCCCGATCAACGGCCGGAGAGTGGCGCGTTCAGCGGCAGTGAGCCGAGGTCGCGCGCGAGCAGCCGATCGCTGCGCAGGAGCGCCGGATGAAGGCCGGAGTGCAGCTTCTGCGCAGGCGGCAGCGGGACGACCCACGCGGCGGACAACAGCATCCACATCGATCTGTTGTCGTTCACGTCCCCTGAGGTCAGCGCATTGACCACGGCGAAGATCAGGAGACCGAAGAGCACCGCTGGCACCGGAGTGGCAGCTGCGCGACGGGCGCGGAGGACGGAAGCGACCATGAACGCCGCGACGACGATTCCCGCAATCCATCCTGCCTCGAGCGTGATCTCCACGATCACGTTGTGCGGATAGAGACGGTCTCCACCCCTCGCATAAAGCGACATATCGGAAAGCTGGATGAAATTGCCCCAGCCGATCCCGAGCGGCGTCTCAACGACCTTGCCAATGGCTTCGCCCAAGAAGATGCCGCGAACTCGGACAGAGTTGTCGACCCCGCCAGAGAGTAGACCAAAGACGCGTGAGACACCGTCTCCTCCGCTCGCCGATGCAGCCAGAAGGGCGACGATCGCCAACAGGCCCGACGTGAGAAGTGCGGGCAGGCGGTTGGCACGCAGCGCAGGAGCGCTCACGATGATAGCGAAGACTGCGATTCCCACCGCCAAGAATGGACCGCGGCTTCCCGTGGAGAGGGCCGACAGCACAAGCACCGCGCCCAAGACTCCGTATCCGAATCGCCTTTGCGTGCGACTGCCACCGACCATCGCGAGAACGATGAAAATCACGACGCCCGTTGCCAGCATGCGGGCGGTGCTGATGGTGTTCGTGCCCTCGAGTGTCACGACGTTCGTCGACGATCCGACCGCACCCGGATTCACGAAGATCACCACTGCGACCGACAGCGCGAGAGCGGCCAAGGTTCCGACGAAGAGGCGTCGCTGATCTTCGGTGCGCAGGAGAAAGAACGGCGCGATCACTGCCACAGCGGTGAAAGTGAAGAGTGCGAGGATCTTGGAGAACGGATACCCGGAGAGCTGAGGGTTGAACGCGCCGAGAAGGAATATCGCGAACAGACTCAACGGCCAGACGATAGAGGGCGGCGGCGGCCCGAGAGAGAGGCCGGAGTGCAGTATCGCTGCGACGACGATGACGGCCAACAGCATCGTCAGATCGATCGGGACCCAGGCGAGCAACGGGCTGTTCTTGATCGCGCCGGCGTACGCGAGGAGTGCCAGTGCAACAGGTCCGATCCAGCCCTTTGGAACAGCTTTGCGGATTGCCGCTACACGCAAAGCTCGAGTGTTCACGACGACCGGTCCAGCCCATGACCGGAATCGCGAGCTGCGTCACTCACGATCGCACCGAGTACCCGGTCGAGCTTGTCCCCGAGAACCCGATAGTCGTAGTTCTCCGCCACGTGCACGGCCGCATTCGCGCCCCACGTCTCGCGCTGTTCGGTCGACGCGTTCCACATCTGCATCATCCCGCGAGCGATCTCGGTCGGATCGTCGGCGCCGACACAGATGCCTCCGTCGGCGTCTTGCACCGGGTTGTTCACCGGGTTGCCCGCGAACAGAATCGGCCGACCCGCCGCCATGTAGTCGAACAGCTTGTTCAGGCTGATGCCGTATCGGTAGATCTTGAGGTCGAGCAGATTGAGAACCAGGGCGTGCGACCGGGTCGCGACGGCGGGAATCTGATCTTTCGGAACGGCATCCTGGAAGTCGACGTGCGCAGCGAGTCCGAGTTCGTCCGCGAGGGATTCGAGCTGGGATCGCTGAGGACCCGAGCCGACTATCGACAGTCGGCAGTCGGCTACTTCTGTCTGAGCCAGGAAAGAGCCAAAACCGCGCACGATGTTGGTCATGCCGTTCGCGTAGCCGAGCGATCCGAAGTAGCCGAAGGTGAAGGGTCCCGACGGCACGGGAGGCGCGCTGGCGAACTGACGCGCGTCCGTGCCGTTCGAGATCCAGATCACTTTTGCGGGGTCGACCCCGACAGATTGGAGGTAGTCGGAAGCACGGGGGAGAAGGGTGATGATGCTGGCCGCCCGATTGCAGAGATGCTTCTCCAGCGCCCGCAGGAACAGAGCCACCGGGCCGTTGGCCGAGATCTTGCCCATGTCGATAAGGGTCTGGGGCCAGAGGTCTCGGATCTCGAAAACGAAAGGAACACCCAGTCGCTTCGCCACGACGCTCGCCGCCCACGCCGCGAGGGGATGGACCGTACTGCCGACGATGATGTCGGGTGCCGGCAACCCCCTCGTCGAGCGACGCCGCAGCAGCGCGACCGTGAACTGCAGGATATTGACGACCCGGCCCAATCCGTTGCCCGCATACTCCGACGTACGCAGCCAGCGGAAGGTCATGCCTTCCCGGTCGCTCTGCACCCATGGCTCGCGATTCGACAGATGCTGACCTGGTGAGTTGTGGCCCGACGTCGCGGCGATGACGACCGGGGTCCAGCCGAGCTCGGCGAGACGCTTCGACAGTGAGAAGTGCCGAGACCCCGATGCGGCGACGCCGGGGTCGACTGCGTAGTGATTAACGATCCAGACTGTGCTCACGAACGGGTTCTCGATCCGAGTAGCGACTCGTACGCGCTTATCATGCGAGCTGCCTCGTCGCGCCAGGTCGGGATGCGAAGCGCGGCGATGGCGGCACGCGCAGCCGCGATTCGCGCCGGTGAGACGTTGGCGATGGCGTCTGCGAGGTCGGTTTCCGCATTCGGGACCATCCACGACTCCTGCGCTGCGCCCAGCATCGCGCTGACCTCGGGAAGGTCGGTGTAAAGGAACGGCACGCCCGCAAACGTGTACTCCATGGCCTTGTTCGGCAGCGAATACTTGTATGAGAGGCAGCTCGGCTGGATGAGACACAGCCCGACGTCAGCGGTCGCGGCATACGCAACGACCTCGTTCGACGCGACCGCGCCGACGTGATGGATGTTGGCGTGCGACTCGGCAAACGAGTCGACAAGCGGGCCGAGAACTCCCGCACCTAAGAACACGACGTGGTTGGTTTCAGACTCCGCCGCGAACGCGTCGAGAATCGCCTCGACGTTGCGGCCCGCGGTGATGTGCCCGACGTGGATGAAGAGCAGCGCCGAACTCGGGATGCCGAGGGTGTCGCGCAGTGAGGGTACCGCTGCGGTGCCGTGGATGACAGGGATGTTGCGTACAGCGATCGGGGTCAGGCCGGGGTAGGCATCGGCATACCAGCGCGCGATGGACTCGTTCACGACGAAGACCAGGTCGCAGCGGCCGATGAGTGATCTCTCTATCGTTTTGAAGATCTTCCCCTGCGCGCCGCGGGAGGCGATCGTTTCGGTCTCGAGTTCGTGCGTGTCATAGACCAGCCGGGCGCCCAGTCTGCGGCTCAGCAGATAGCAGACGGGGAGCACCGCTACCGAATGCGCATTCACAAGGGTGACGTTCGATCGCGAATATCGCCGGTAGACGGCAACCGACCACGCAATCTGACTCAGAATTCTCGCGACCACGTTTCGCGGCCGCTGCTTCTCCGGCCTCCCGACGCGTTCGATGCGCCGCTTGGCGTCAATGATCTCGGTGCTCGGGAGTTCGGGACTGGCCGTTCCGCAGACGACCACTTCGTCGAATAGACCCGCGTCGACTATCGACTCGGTCTCTTTGAGGATCCGCCCGGCGTTGACGATCGGTGCCGGGTACACGTGCAGGTTGGCGGCGGTCTTCGGGTCGATCGCGGAAGATCGCAATTCTCTACTCGTCACGCCCTTCACCCCCACTGATCTCCGGCGTTCCCGGCCCCCGAAGCTTGAGCCCACGCCCGAAGACGGCGAGTGACACCGCGGTGGCCGCAGCGACGAAGCCTACGGAGATCCAGAGGGTCACGACCGAAGAGAAACTAAGCAATTCTATGCCGAGAACGGCAGCGAGCGCGGCGAGCCACCAGACCACCCCGGCAAACCAGTCCAGGCAGAACGGTCGGATCGCGAATCCAGCCGCTGACGCCGCCATAAAGAAATAGACAACTGCCTGCACGCTCGTGGTGATCGCGAACGCCCACACTGCGGTCAAGAAGTCTCCGGACAGCATGAGCGTCACGAGTACCGAGAGGATGACGACGGCATCCGTCACGATCTGCATCACCAGTTGTCGGCGCTGTCTGCCGCTGACCTCGAAGACCCGGCCAATCCAGCTGGACTGAATCGTGAACCACGAAGCGGGCGCAAGTACCGCGGCGAAGAGGCCGGCCTGCTGCCATGGCTCGCCGAAGGCCGTAACGAAGATCTCTGGGCCGCGAACGGCGACGAGGGCGAACGCGGCAGCGGGCACGAACAGTCCCAGCCGAAGCAGGTGTCGGGCGCGACGTTCAAGCACGGGTGTTCCGATCTCGTCGACCGCCGCCCGGAAGAAGACGGGACTGAACGAGACGGAGGCGAGCGACGTGGGGACGAACATGATCACTCGGGCGAGCCCATAGACACCCACCGTCGCGGCGCTCGCGAAAATGCCGAAGATGATCAGGGGTGCGTCTCTCGCCGTCGTGCTGATCACGCTGTACGGAACGTTGAAGGTGGGAAACTGACGGTATTCCGCGGCCACCGACCGGAGGTTGGCGATCGACGGGCGCCACGAGCGGATATAGCCCGCCAGACCGCCGCTCAATACGACGCCGACAGCACCGAGCTGACCGACAGTGCGCGCGAGCACGGGGCCACCGACCCAGGCGCCCGCGACTCCGAGCGCCAACGCCAGAGATTGCGTGATGCCTTGGTTGGCGACATTCATGGTCGCCATCCGCGCGAACTTCCTCTCGCGGATGAGTACGGCCGTGGCGATCTGCGACAACGCCATTGCAACGCTCAGCACGATCACGAAGAGGATCCAGAACCCGGCTTCGGAACTGCCGATCACATCGAGCACCCCGCGCCAGAACACAGCAAGGACGATCGCGAACACCGGCACCGTGACGAGCATGGCCGTGAGCGCCGCATGCACGATCCTCTTCGCCGCATCCTGGCTCTGCGGCAAGACCGCGGCGAGGTCGAGGCGGAAGGTGATGATGACGCTGATGACCGTCGCCCACGAGACTGCGAGGGTCTGGAGGCCGATGGCCTCCGGCGTGTAGAGGCGGGAGACCAGCGGCAGGGCCGCTAGAGGAATCGCCTGCGCCGCTATCGATCCCGCGAGCAGGAACGAACTGCTCCGGAAGAATCCTCCCGAGCTTCCGGGCAATGGTCGGCGCCGGCTGCTCACGATGTTCGAGCACCCGCCTCTTGGCGGAGGCACAGGGCCAGGTACTCCGCGATAGTCGCGACCGCTGGCACGATCTGATCCGTGGAAAGCCGGAAAAGGCTCTCGTTGCCGGCGTAAGGGTCTACGACATCGAACGCCTCTGCGTCGGCCGGCGGCAACAACCCGCGAAGCGAGGCGGCTTTCGCCACCAGAGCCCTCGTCGAGGTCAGGGGAGAACCTTCGTCGAGTGTGGCGATGTCTTTCGGCGTCAGCGTCGTGAGGATGCGCGCGAGCTCCCGGATCGTGAACGTCTTCGCGGCGGCTGCCGGAACCAACTCCACGACCGATCGGCGATGGTCGCGTGACATCGCAAGGACGAGGTCGGCGGCCCGCACCTGATCGGCTGCCAACTGCCGGGCGACGTGCGCTTCTTGATCCCGTCCCCCGAGCTCGCGCGAGAGCCTGGCAGAGGTGTCGTCCATCGCGTTGCCCACCACGGCACAGGTGCCCGCACTCGACACGTCTACGTCGTAGTCACGGAGCTCGGCGCTGAGGAGCTGCTGGGCCAGCGGCGAGCGACAGATGTTTCCCGTGCAGACCGTGAGGACAGTGAACCTGTGACTGGTCACTTACCTCGGCCAGCCCTCGTCTCGCGCGCACCGTCATTGGTCTCCTCGGCATCAGACGGCACGTGTGCGTCGCCGTAGGCATAGGTACCGTAGCTCTTCGCGTCCGGTCCCTTGACGGGGAGCATTGTCGCGACGACTCCCAGTGTGCGGCTGCCGACCTGGTCGAGGGAGCGGACAGCGCCGACGATCTCGGCCTTCTTCGTGCGTCCGGCCGCGACGACGAGGATGGCGCCTCCCGCGAGCTTGCTGAGGACGGCGGCGTCAGTGGCGAGCAGCAGCGGAGGCGCGTCCAAGACGACGTAGTCGAACTGGGCCGCGAGCGTCTCGAGGATCTTGGCCATGCGAGCCGAGCCGAGCAGTTCGCTGGGGTTCGGGGGAATCTGGCCGCTAGGAAGAACGTAGAGCTCGCCGCGGCCCCATTTCTGCAGCACGTCGGCCAGGTCGGCACGGTTGATGAGGACGTCGCTCAGACCGGCGCCGCCCTCGATGCCCATGTAGCCCGCGATCTTCGGGACCCGGAGGTCACCGTCGACCAGCGCTACCCGCATGCCGGTGTCGGCGAGCGAGATCGCGATGTTGGCCGCGGTCGTGCTCTTGCCTTCGCCGCTCACCGAACTCGTGATGACGACGGAACGCGGAATATCGTCGACGTTGAGGAACTGGAGATTCGTGCGAAGCCTTCGGAAAGACTCCGCCCGGGGGCTCTGCGGGTCGACGTGGACCACAAGCGGGCGCTTGCTCGCCTCAGGGTCGAAAGCGATTCCGCCAAGCACAGGTTTTCCTGTCGCTTCTTCAATGTCGCGCGTGGAGTGGACACGGGTATCGATCAACGCCCGTACGAGCGAAAGCGCCAACCCGATCGCGAGTCCGAGTAGGACCCCGACGATGACGTTCTGGCGGGTGTTCTGGTTGATCGGCGCCGTCGCTGTCATAGCCGGCTGCACCAGTTCGATGTTGACTGTGCTCAGGCTGTCGCTGTCTGGCTTCTCCAGCGTGTTCTCCACGAAATCGATGAAGTTCCTACTCACAGCGTTGGCGATGGTAGCGATCTCGGCCGGGTCCGTGCCGGTGACGGTTACTTCGAGCAGCACGGTATTGAGCGGCGAAGAAGCAGTGACCATGCTGGCGAGCTGACGGGCCGACATGTCCAGATTGAGTTCGTCGACAACGGGCTCGAGGACTGTGGCGCTGTTGACGATCGACACGTACGAAGCGACGGCCTGACGAGCGAAGTTCGTTCCGTCGATAAGTCCACTCAGCCCATCCTCTGACCCTTGGCGCACGCTGACATAGAGCTCGGCGGTAGCCGAATACCTCGGGGTGATGGTTGACGACACTCCGGCAGCGACGGACCCACCAACCAGTGTGGTCACCAAGATCAGGATCCAATTCTTGCGCAGGATTCTTACATAGTCACGAAGTTCCACGTGTTGCCCTCATCGTCCTCCGCCGTCGATCGGCAGCGTTTCTCACCTGATTGTGAACCTTCTCGTGCAGGGTCTCCTCAGAGTGCCGCCTGCGGGCGTAGAAGCCTTGCAGTCCCACCTAATCCCGCTCCAGTGTGTCACATAAAGCAACAGATACTCCGTTTGCCGCACTCGATATCACTCGTCGGCGATGAGCCGCTTGCCCAGAGAGACAGTGCCGTCGGGCTCATAGCCGAGGGCGCGGTAAAAACCGATCACTCGCTCGTTGCCCGACCTCACCTGCAGGTTGAGCTTCGGGCAGCCCATCGCGGTGAGCAGACGCTCGCCCTCAGCCATCAGCTGGCGGCCGAGCGACTCGCCCTGCCGGCCTGGAGCCACCGCCAGGTAGTGCACCCAGCCCCGTGTGCCGTCGAAGCCGAACATGCCTGTCGCGACGATCTCGCCGTCGGACTCGCCCACGAGGAACATCTCCGGCTGCACCGTGAGCTTGCGCGCGATGTCTTTCGCGGGATCGTTCCAGGGCCGCGTGAGGCCGCAGTCGTTCCAGAGCTGAATGACGGATGACTCGTCGGCGGGTGAAAACGGGCGCAGCAGCATCCGACAATCCTGTCAGGGTCGGAACCGACCGACGTCTGGGGGGAGCGTTACTTAGCGGTCACCGTTGCACAATCGAGCGCAACCGTCGTGATCGGAGTCGGCGCCACCATGGGCGTCGTCTTGGCCTCGAGCGCGCGAACTCCGGGCGTGCCCGCAAGAACGTCGTAGGTGATATTCATGGCTGCGCCAGGATTCACATCGACGACGACCTTGCCGACCGGGTAGTCACCGTCGTGGTGCGCTTCGTACTGCGGCGGTCCGCCGTTTACCGAGACGTTGGTGATGGTGCTACCGGGAGGGGCGTAGAGGTAGGCGACCATGCGCTGCACGCCCTTGGGCAGACCCATCTTCGCCGCCTGCAGGCCGAGGATCGACGGCGAAAGCTGGTTCACGAACGGCGGGTCCATCGTGTTCGTGAGGGTCGTCGAGATTCGGTAGCTCTCGAGCCCGTCGGTGCGGCACGTCGCCTGCGACAGCTCGATCGACTGGTTCAAGTAGTAGTTCATCTTCGACCCGGTGTTCTCAGCGAAATAGACACCCATGCGTTCGGTTGTCTCATCGCTGACGGGAAGCTCGGCGTTCAGACCGAACGTCACGAGGCGCGCCTGCTCCTCCTCATGCGCACTCCAGTACATGATGCGGCTTTCGGTCCAGCCCTGAGTGATCGCGCTGATCAAAGCTCCGGGATCCACGGGCTTCGTTGTCAGGGCGCTAAAAGTCGCATCGACGGCCTCGGAGTAGACCGCGTCCTGGGCCAGATTGTCCCGTACCACGTTGCGCGTGTTGTAGCGCTGGTAGACACCGTTGAGCAGAAGCGGCACGAGGCTGTCGCTCGTGAGCACGTCGCCCGTAGAGAGCGGAATCGGGCCGGTTGCGCGAAGAATGTAGCTCAGCGCGACGGGATCGATCGAGATGATGCCGTCGACACCGTACCCCTGGTCGCGCTTCCACATCTCCTGCGTCACCAAGGCCGCGGTGGTGAAGCTCGGCCGGAGGGTGTTGTTGGCGATGAAGTTTCCCAGCTCGCCATTGAAGAGCTCGGCCACACCGTCAGGCTGGGGCAGGACCGGGATACTCGTGACGAAGTTGCGGAAGCCGGCCGGAATCGCCTCGTCGAAGACGATCCGCCCCTGGTCGATGCTGATCACCGCGAATGAGAGCGACGTTCCACCGAGAGGGCGTGATTCCGCATTGTTCTGGAACATGACCACGTACTTACGCGGCGCTTCGGCGCCGAGCGTCGGCGGGATCAGCGGGACGATGTTGTTCAGGGAGTCGAGGATGGGGGAAACGCTACCGAGCAGGCCGGTGAGCGTCGTCTTGGCCCCGGAGACCTGATCGACCGTGCCCTCAGTATCGATCGCCTCGAGCGTGGCGGTCGTCTCTTTGAGATTGGTGTCGGCCAACGCGATGGCGTCTACGGCGCCGACGAACGGAGCCAGGTCGATGGCGCCGTCGGTGATGGCGAGCGATGCGGGGTCGACCGTCTGAACGGCTTCGACGAGCGGTGTAGCCACCTCGGTCATCAGGTCGTTGGTGACACCGGCCAGCTCGCGCACGACCACGAGATTCTTGCCGAGGACGGGAAGTCCCTCGCTGAAAGACCAGAGCGGGTCTTCTGCGATCTCGACGGCGCGACTCGTGTGATCTGAAACCTCATCGAGAGTCGACATGGCGGCGTCCATGTCAAGGGCAGTGGCCTGCTCCCGGAGATCGGATGCGAGCGCCTGCGCGCTCTCCAGTTCAGCCTTTGCCTCGAACACTTTGGATGCCAGCGCCCACGCGTACAGCCCACCTGCCACCAACACCAGCACAACAACAACGATCAGCCAGAACCACCACCGGCGTATAAGACGCTTGCGGGGAGGGCGGTGCGCCGTCGGACGCGGCTCTTCGATGGCGGACATCCGGATAGTAAAGCATGCTCATGCCGTTAAAACGCTCAATGCCGGGCGTGCGGCCCGCGGCATCTTGCCATTTCCTACCGGCGAAGGCCTGAAGCTTGCGCCGCACGCGCTTTGGCTTCGGCGTTCAAACGATCTTGTTCTACGAGCGAATCACGATGGGAAACTACGAGTCGCAGCGCGATCGACATCGCCGCCCCGATAAGGAAGCCGGTGCTGTTGGAAATGACGTCGCGCACTTCCGGAAAACGGCCGGGAAGGAATTGTGCTTGGAACAACTCGATAGATACCGAGAATGCCGTGCCCATTAGCAACAACACCCACCACGCTTTGCGCGGTAGAAGTAGGGCAGCGAAAATTCCCAGTGGGACGAACATCAAAATGTTGCCGACGAACTCGATGTGCAGAAATCCGAGCTCCATCAATATTCCTCGCGAGTGGAGCGCAAGGAGTAGGCGATCAACGGCCCGGGCAACGAAGCCAGTCCCGGGCATCTGCGGTGAAATAGTGATGACGAGCACGAAGCCTGCGTAAGCGAACAATGCGAACAGAACAAGTCTTCGTCGGAATCTGGATGCCACGTTGGTCTCTACTCTCCGGTCGATGCTGCTCGCCGCGTCCATTGTCGCACTGAGCTACTCTGAGTATCGCTCTAGCCGGCCCGCCTCAACGATACCGAAGGTGTGTGTGCGCCGGACGACCGACCCCTCGGAAAGATCCCCTGTGAAGATACTTCTGGTTACAGCAAACTTCGCGGCCCCCGGTGTTAATCCGTGGCTGCTCGATGATCTTGCGACCTCGCTTGTCACGGCTGGGCACGACGTCGATGTGATCGTCAACAGCCCGACCGCACCGCGCCCGACAGGTCTAGCTGGAACTTCGCCGGAGCGCCTTCGGGTCTTCAGCGTCGGCACCGACTTCGCGCCTGGTGGCGCGATCGGGAAACTGCGCTCCTACATCTCAACTGGCATACGGCTGCATACCGCAGGTTGGAAATTCGCGAAACAGAGCGAATACGACCTCTGCATCTTCACGTCAATCGCCGCGTTCTCCTTTGGTTTTCCCGGCAGAGTACGCCGGGCGCGGATTGCGAAGAAATTGTTGTTCGTAATGTGGGACTTTTTTCCAGTGCACCAGATGGAGATCGGCCGCATTAGGCCTGGCATGCACAAAATCCTTCGAGCTATTGAACGCGCGGCTATCTCTCCATCGGACATTCTCGCGGTGATGTCCCCGGCGAACGAATCCTTTATGCGCGCGTACCACCCAGGTCTCTATGGAAGCTACGTTGTGATTCCGCCGTGGGCTAGTTCGCCCGAATCGACCGGAACAGTTAAGAATCAACGATTTACGGTTTTGTTCGGCGGCCAACTTGCAAAGGGTCGCGGTGTCGACACGCTACTGCACGCGGCCGACGTGTTGCAACGGAACGAAACCGACATCGATATCGTTATCGCAGGCACCGGCCCAGACGAACAAGCGCTAAAGACCCTCGCCGCTCGTCTCGGTCTCAACAATGTCAATTTCGCCGGTCAACTAGATCGCGGGGCCTATCGGGAAATACTGCGCAGAGCGCATGTCGGCGTTGCCGTTACGGTGCCGGGAGTATCGGTCCCTTCGTTCCCCTCGAAGATCGTCGAGTACTGCGCTAATGGAGTACCGGTCATAGTCAGCGTCGAATCGACGTCGGACGCCGGCGCCTTCATCGAATCGCGCGGGGCTGGTCTGGTCACGACCGCAGGAGACGACCAGCAACTTGCTGCCGCGATCGCCCAGCTGGCCGCCGAGCATGCGTCGGGTACTCTCGAGGCGCGCGCTCATGCAGCGCGCCGCGTATTCGACTCCGAATTGTCAGTAAGCGTCGCCGCACAGCGAATGGTCGACGCGACCGAGGCGTCGAGCTAGGAAAGCGAGCGCGCCCCTTCTTCGATAGGTAGCGTATCGGCGGGGGCCAAGCCAAAGACCGGTCGGCCTGCGATAGACCATCGCGAGATTCGGAAGGTGAACCCGGGGAAGAACCGCGAACCGATCATTCGGGTGACAAAGAGTGCAACCAAGCACAGATATCCAAGGTAGAGCGGGCCGCTGATCGTGAGCTGCAGGTTCATCGGCATGAAGAACAAGCCGATGAATGAGTAGGCGAAGACGGACACGGAAAGCCAGTCGCCCAGAGTGATCGTCGCGCGCCAAGCGAGAGCCAGGAGAAGGGCACCGACGGCCACTACGAGAGGGACTAGAACCCAGGGCACGTCATTGGCGATCATCGCGAACCCAGTGCTCCAGTTCGCAGTCGCCGACCAATCCAGTTCGTCCAACTGCGCGGTAACGACGTCATTATTCTCCACACCGACGAAAGTGTCGACGAGGCTGACGAGCGCGGGTGAGTGGCTATAGCCGCCTCCGAACGACCACGAGGCGTCGAGCGCACGTCCGAGCCCCTCGAATCCCTGGCTGAAGTAGGACGACACCGTGACGGTCACTGTGTCCCACAACGTAGGCGCGCCAGGTATGGCGCAAATATCTGCGCCCTCGGGGCAATACGGCTGGTCGGACATGCGCGATTGCTTTCTGAGACCGAAAAGGAAGATCCCAACAAGACCGCCGCCCCCGAGCACTACCAAATCGCGCCATCTGAACCCGGTGCCGCGACGAACCCGCGAAACGATCCACGCGCAAGCCACCAGAATCGCAGACAATACGAGCTGGAAATCGCGGCCGCCGAGGACGCTCGTGAATACGGACAGAGCGAGGACCACAATGAGCGGCAGAAGACTGCGCCGCGATTCGAACCAACGGAGCGCTAAGAATGGCACGACGGCAAGCGTGATCGGAGAGAGGGCCGTTTGGATGAACACGAGCCCCAGTCGAGAGCCGAGACCCTCGGAGATTCGCAACCCTGCGAGCTCGTAGGCCTTGGCCTGGTCGGCTAGCGCAGGAAGAACTTCCCAGAATCGATAGCCGCTGTACGTCTCTGCGAGCGGACCGTACAACGCCACGATCGCGACCACGGCGGCGATCATGATCCACGGCAACTTCGACGCCTCTTTCTCGCTCGGTGCCTGCCGTTCAATCGGCTTTCTGCGTACGACGAATAAGAACACCGCAATGACGAGTACGAGGGTGCTGCCGAGGAGCAAGGCGACGAGTCCGGCATTCCCGCGGTTGTACTGAATCGGCCAGCCGGAAATGTAGAAGCCGAAGCAAATCAGCCACCAAATAGCGGTAACGATCACGGGCAGAGCCGACAGGACCTGAGGGACTGGTCCGCCTCGCCCAGGAGGTTGGCGGATCACAGTTTCCCACGCTCCAGCGATCTTCTTCAGCACGCGATCCTCAATCTAGTAAACGTCTAGTTCTGACTTGCTTAGCCCGGCCATCAATGCGACGGCATCACTCGCGAAGCACGCGCGCGTACGACAATATGGACGCTTTGGAGCGAAGTTTGGCGACGGCTGCGATCTGGTAGATGGCTGTCACCGTCACGCTGACCGCGACTACTCCAAGGAGCCCCAGCATTTCAGCCGCATAAAGACCGGCCAGCGCCCAGAAAGCCAGCAGGCCAACATTCAACCACAGCGCGAAGTGTTCAAGGTCGCACAGCAGCATGAGCTGGTTTACCTGACCAGCCACAACCGTAATCAGAACGCCCACAGTCAGCCAGATGAGCGCGGGCGCAGCGCTCTCATAGGGGTCTCCGTAGAGCACGTGAAGGATGAGTCCGGGCGCAACGATGAGAGCGGCGGCGGGCAAAGCCGCAACTGCGAGAGCGGTGACGGCGGAGCGCGCCGCAAGACGGTTGAGCGCAGCAACGTCACGCTCTTGGTAGAGCCGTGCAAACGTCGGTGCGAGGTAGGAAACTTGGATAGCGGGGATCAGACCCACGAATCCGGCTAGACGGGCCGCTACGGTGTAGAACGACACTGCCTCAAGATTACCCACGGCAGTGAGTGCGAAGATCGGGACCCAGGTAACTGCGTAGAAGATCAGCGACGTACCCATCATTGGCGCCAATTGTCCGATGTACTTGCGCACGAAGCTCGATAGAGACTGGTCGTCCCGCGTTGCGGAAGGTGAAACTTTCCTTATCGACAGCACCGCCGCGGTAACGGCCCAGAGGGCGGTCAGCCATGACGCCGCCGCCAAACAGTACAACGCCCCGACGAGGGTCACGTTCCCTACCGCCGCATAGGCGAGGAGCCCAAGAGTCGCGATCGTGGGGAGCGACCCCAGCTCGGCAAATGTGCCGACGACCAAGCGGCCGCGCGCCCGAAGCAGGGCACCCGCGAGCACCGCGAGTGCCTGCGGGATCACCGCGGTTGCGACGATCGCGATACTGGCGTTCTCCACTCCAGGGAGTTTCAGCCCGAACCCCACCACCACAACTATGCCGACGGCTACGGACAATGCGCTGGCGGCGGCAGAAACGATCGCGAGACGGCCGACGTCGCGACGCACGTTGGCGCTGGCACCGCCCACCAGCTTCAACGCCAGGTTGTCGGTTCCGAACCGCCCGAACGTGGCCGCGATCGCGAGCGAGGTGAAGATCAGGAAGAACGTTCCCGCCTCTTCGACGTCGAGCAGGCGTGCCACGACAAACGTGAGCAGGAAGCTCGCAAGGATCGAGATACCGCGCGCGCCGATCGCGCCGATCGCGCCGCGGCGCGCCATGAGTCCCACGGTTCGACTAGTTGCTGTTCTTCGGCACGCGGATGCTGTTGCGGGCGTGGTGCGTCTTGGCCGTCGAGCGGATGAAGTTGACGACGCGGCGCGAGGTGTCGGGGATCTGGTAGTCGGTCGGGATGGCGGCGGGGCCGTCCTCTTCGATCTGCCTCAGCGTGATGTCGACGCCGTCGAGGATCGCCTCGGACTCGACACCGGTGGTGATGGTGACTCCGGTGTCGATCGCCTCGGGGCGCTCGATCGCGTCGCGCAATGAGACGGCCGGGAAACCCAACGTCGACGACTCTTCGCTGATCGTGCCGCTGTCGGAGAGCACCAGACGGGCGTTGATCTGCAGGTTGACGTAGTCGTTGAAGCCGAACGGGGCGTGGAAGATCAGGTTCTCCTTCACCTCGCCGGCCTGGCTCTCGAGGCGGGCGCGCGTGCGCGGGTGCGTGGAGACGAGCACGGGCAGTTCGTACTTCGCGCTCAGGTCTTGCAATGCTCGCAGAACCGAGTTGAGGCGCTCGGGGTTGTCCACGTTCTCTTCGCGGTGCAGGCTGACGAGGAAGTAGCCGCCCTTCGTCAGACCCTGCTTCTCGAGGATGTCACTCGACTCGATCGCGACTTTGTTGCCGTTGAGGACCTCGAGCATCGGAGATCCGGTGAGCAGGATGCGCGACGGGTGGATGCCCTCGCCGAGGAGGTTGCGGCGCGCGTGCTCGGTGTAGACGAGGTTGTAGTCGGAGACGTGGTCGACGAGACGGCGGTTGGTCTCCTCCGGCACGTTGTCGTCGAACGAGCGGTTGCCGGCCTCCATGTGGAACACCGGAACCTTCATGCGCTTGGCCATGAGCGCGGAGATGCAGCTGTTCGTATCGCCGAGGACGACCATGGCATCGGGCTTCTCGAGGTTCAGCACCTGCTCGACCTTGAGCAGGATCGAGCCGAGTACGGCTCCGAGCGAGCTCGTGTCGGCCTCGAGGAAGTGGTCCGGCTTACGCAGTCCGAGATCTTCGAAGAACACCTCGTTGAGCTCGTAGTCGTAGTTCTGTCCGGTGTGCACCAGCACGTGGTCGGTGTACTTGTCGAGACGCTTGATCGTCGCCGCGAGGCGGATGATCTCGGGTCGTGTTCCGACGACGGTAAGGACTTTCAGGCGTTCGCTCATGCTTGTACTGCCTCTGCAATAGTGTCGGGGGATTCGGGGTCGAAGATGTCGTTCGTCCAGAAGGACGTGTAGAGCGTCTCCGTGCCGGTGTTCGTGATCTTGTGCGACCACATGGTCGGCATGTCGACTGCGACGGGCGCGTCACCCGTCACCTCGAATTCGACGACGTCTGTGGTGAACATCTTGCGCAGGGCGATGGTCGCCGTGCCCGAGAGCACGGTGAACCGCTCTATCTTGCGGCGGTGGAAGTGGTCGCCGCGGCTGATGCCCGGTTCGGTGGTGGAGAACGACGACTGACCCGGCCCACCGTGGGAGCGGATGATCTCGAAGAACGAACCACGGGCATCCGCATGGCGCGTCAATCTGACGGGCGCCTGCTCGGGGAAGGTGTACGACCGGTAGGTGTTGAACAGGTCGCGGTCGAAGGATGTCGCGACGTCGGGAATCTCGCCGGCGCGGTAGAGCGCGGCGATGCCCTGCAGCTTCGACAGCAGTTCGGACACGGCGATCTCGCGCTCGAGCACCGGCTGGTCGGCGAGCGACCGCACGCCGGTGAGCAGGTCGGCGGCGTTCTGCACGTGCAGGAGTGTCAGCAGCTTGTCGTTCTCGACGGTCGGCGACTCGCCTTGGGCGACGAGGTGGCTGAAAGTGGCCGTGACGGCGTTGTAGAACGGCCGGCCGTGCTCGCCGAAGAGGTTCGGCAGAAGCACGTTGTCGAAGCGGGCACCGACTTCGGCGGCCACGGCCTCGAGAATGCGTCCGGCCTCGGCTTTTGCCTCTCCGTAGACCGACCCGTTGCCGGACTGCGTCGAGTTCGCATAGGAGACGACGGCCGGCGGCACCTCGGCCGCACGGATGGCGCTGGCCAGCTGAGTGGCGAAGAGCACGTTGCCGGCGCCGACCTCCTCGTCGGAGGCGCGGTTGACGCCAGCGATGTGGATGACACGGGGTGCCCCGTTCACCGCCGCGGTGGCGGCGGCCAGGTCGAACTTGTCCCCGATCTGGACACGCTCGACCTCGACACCGGACTCCACGAGCGCGGCACGGAGGTGCCAACCGAGGAATCCGTTGGAGCCGGTGACGGCGTAGCGGGTCATGCGGCGGTGGACTTCTCGACCGGGCGACCGGCTGCCTGGAGCTCGCGACGGATCTCGGGCAGCGTGAGCAGAAGGCCCTCGACGTCGGAGACACTCATGCGGTCGACGGTGTGCGAGTCGTAGTCGGCGAACTGGGTCTGGGTGACATCGCCCTTTTCGACGTAGACGCTGTAGTTGAGGTCGCGGTTGTCGGCGGAGATGCGGAAGTAGTCGCCCATGTCCTGGGCGCGGGCGAGCTCTTCACGGCTCGCGAGCGCCTCGGAGAGCTTCTCGGCGTGACGGGTGCCGATGACCTCGACCGAGGCGGAGGGCTGGAAGAGGTTGATGACGGCCTGCGCGAGGTCGCCGATCGTGCACGACTCCGCCTTGCGGATGAACAGGTCGCCCTGCAGTGCGTTCTGGAACGCGAACTCGACGAGGCTCACTGAGTTGTCGAGCGACATCATGAAGCGGGTCATGTCGGGGTTGGTCACCGTAAGGTTCTTGCCGGCCTTGAGCTGGCGCAGGAAGAGCGGGATGACCGAGCCGCGCGAGTACATGACGTTGCCGTAGCGCACGCACGAGACGGTGGTGCCGGCGTTTGGGTTGTTGAGACCGTGCGACTGCGCGACCTTCTCCATCATCGCCTTGCTCATTCCCATGGCGTTCACTGGGTAAACGGCCTTGTCGGTGCTGAGGCAGACGAGCGAGGTGACTCCGGATGCCTCGGCCGCGCGGACGACGTTCTCGCTGCCGATCACGTTCGTCTTGACGGCCTCCATCGGGAAGAACTCACACGAGGGAACCTGCTTGAGCGCTGCGGCGTGGAAAACGTAGTCGACGTCGCGGGTGGCGCGTTCGACGCTGAGGTAGTCGCGTACGTCGCCAACGTAGAAGCGCACGCGCGGGTCGTCGATGTCGTGGCGCATCTGGTCTTGTTTGGCCTCGTCACGGCTGAGAACGCGGATCTCGGCGACATCCCGCTCGAGCAACTTCTTGGTTACCGTGTGGCCGAATGAGCCGGTACCTCCGGTAACTAGAATCCGCTTGCCCTCGTAAGTGTCAGTCATCGCTCTGTGTCCTTATCTTTGTCCCGGCGGCATCCGCCAGAATTCGCTCGATGCGATCGATCCCGATATCCATCGTCATCGTCTCTTCGTAAAACTTTGCGGCGCGCTGTCCCATCGCACGACGGTCAGCGTCGCTCATCAGATATGCATTTCTGATCGTGTTGGCGAGCGCCTGGGCATCTCCGGCCGGACTTGTTAGCCCCATCGAATGACCGTTCACTAATTCTGCGACATCGCCGCCTACCGTGGTGATGACGGGCGTACCGCTCGCGAGGCTCGACTGCAGCTTCGACGGGACCGTGACGCGGAAGATAGGCAGGTCTGCGAGGGTCACGAGTTGAAAATCGGAGCTGTCGTAGAGCGGTGCCATCTGGTCGCGGAGTACGCGGCCGTGAAAATGTATGTTCGAAAGCCCGAGCTCTTCGGATAGCGCCCGCACCGAAGATTCGGCTACTCCGGAACCCACCACCTCGAGTTCGAGACCAACGAGGTCGGTGAGAAGCGCCATCGCCCGGACGACAGTCTTGAGATCCTGCATCTCGCCGATGTTGCCCGCGTACATCAGCTTGAGGCCGCCGTTGTGTCCGCGCGTTCCGTCGGGCCGTTCGACCGAACCGGGAGCCCAGTTGAAGACGGTGTGGGCTTTCGCCGGTTCGAGGCCGCGGGCAATCAGAAGTTCGGTCATACCTGGTCCGATAGCGACAGTCGACGCGGAGCGCCGGTACATGCCCTTCAGCCACGGGGTTAGCAACGCGTCGATGGCGCGAGAGACGGTTGCCTTTCGCACCATCGACGAGCCGGTGATCGACTCGGGCCAGAGGTCTTGGACATGCAGAACGAATGGCAGTTTGAAAAGACGTGACCACCATGACGGCGCTATCGCAGCCGTCATTTGTGTGGCGTAGACGTAGACGACGTCAGCATTACGAGCGAACGCACTCGCCGCCAGAGTGCTTGCGGAGAACGACGCGTAGTTCAACAACCGCGCGATCGCGTTACGCGAGTGGCTGACGACAACGGGCACTCGACGGACCAAGACGTCGCCGTCCTTTTCGGTGTGCATCAACTTCTGCTTGTAGCCGGCGGCGATTTTGCCGTCGGGGTAGCTGGGGAAAGCGGTCAGGACCCGTACCTGGTGCCCACGCCGCGCGAGACCGTTCGCCAATGCCGCTGGAATCGGCACCGGTTCCGGCGTGTAGTACTGCGAGACGATAAGTATTTTCATCGCGCAGGAACGCCCTTAACAACGGTACCGGGTGCGACATTGCGGACGACACACGCTGAGGCCCCCACGACGGAGGACGAACCGACCGTAAGGCCCTGCAACACGACCGCCGCGGCCCCAACCAGTGACCCGAAGTTCACGATGACGTCTCCGGATATCACTGCTGCGGGATTGATCGACACGTAATCCTCGAGAACGGCATCGTGCCCGATTGTGGCGTTCGGATTCACGTGCACGTGGCGGCCGAGCACCACGTTGGTGGAGATCTGCACTCCCCCGCACACGACTGAGCCGTCGCCAATCGTCGAGACCGCGCCGATTGAGGCTGCTGGATGTACGATCGTGGCGGGTTTGAACCCTCGCTGGGTGAGATCACGGTCGATCCGTTCGCGAACCACGGGGCTTCCGATGCCGATCACATATCGAACGCTAGCCGGGTCCAGCCCATCGACTACGTCCAACGCGCCCAGCCAAGCAACGTCGCGTCGCTCAAGGCGCGCGAGATTCTCGTCGCTCGGAGCGGAATCGATGATACCGAGCACTTCAAACTGCGGCTCAGGGAGGACCGAATTGATCGCATCGACCACATCGAGGGTCTCGCGCCCGAAACCTCCAGCTCCGACGATGAAAAGCGGCGTGCTCATTTGCCGCCCGACTCGTCAGCGGTGCCTCTGAACTCGTGAGTCGTCGCGTGATCGGCCGCGACAATGCCGTCGCGCTTGAGCACGGCCGCGATCGTCCAGTAGAGGATCTTCGCGTCCAACAGGAATGAGCGGTTATCGACGTAGTCAACATCGAGCTCGAACTTGCGTTCCCAGCCCAGCGCGTTTCGGCCCTTCACCTGCGCCAGCCCAGTCACCCCTGGACGAACTTCGTGGCGGCGGGCTTGCACGAGCGTGTACCGGTCGAGGTACTGCACGAGAAGCGGGCGAGGGCCGACAATACTCATGTCACCTCTGATGACGTTTAAGAGTGTGGGGAGTTCGTCGAGGCTTGTCGATCGCAAAATGCTCCCGAATCGACTCAGCCGCGCGGCGTCTTGGGACACGTCAGCAGTCGATTTGTCAGCGTTCGCCATCGTCCGGAACTTGACGAGGGTGAAAATTCTCCCGTCTTTGCCAGGGCGGGACTGACGGAACAGCACTGGTCGCCCCAGCTTCACGGCGATGGCGATCGCGACTCCCAGCTGGATCGGCGAGGTGACGACTAGCGCGACAGAGGCAGACGCGATATCGAATGCTCGCTTCGCGTAGTCGTAGCCGACCCTTCCGCGCCCGGTCAAACGCCGACCTTGAGGAAGTCGGACATCGTCGTCAAGACCCGATCAATCTCGGTTGGGCTGAGGGCAGATCCGCTGGGCAGCGTTAGGCCGGTCGTGAAGAGACGCTCGGATGTTCCGTCGACGACGGCTGGAGCAGCGGCGAACACTGGCTGAAGGTGCATCGGTTTCCACAACGGGCGGCTCTCGATGTTTTGCTCGAGTAGGGCTGCGCTGAGTTCGCCGGACGTCCAGCCAGCTACCTCGGCATCGATGACAATCGATGTCAGCCAGAAATTATCTTCATCGTCGTTCGACCCACCGAAGATGCTCACGCCCTCGATCGGTGCGAACAAGTCACGGTAGCGGTCCCGCATTTCGCGTCGTCTGCCAATCATTGAATCCAGCCGAGTGAGCTGTGCGCGCCCTAGGGCGGCCAGCAGATTGCTCATCCGGTAGTTATAACCGATCTCTGTGTGCTCATAATGAACGGCTGGTTGACGGGCTTGAGTGGCGAGATAACGCGTTCGCGTTGCTAGATCGGCATCGTCGGTGAGGAGCATCCCGCCGCCCGATGTCGTCATGATCTTGTTCCCATTGAACGAGATCACCGACGCCGCGCCGAAAGAGCCGGCAGGGCGACCTCTGTGCGTTGCTCCCAGCGATTCGGCGGCGTCCGAAAGGACGGGAATGCCGTACTGCTCGGCGATGGCGAGAATCTCCGTGTAATTGACGGCCTTACCGAGCAGGTCCACCGGAACGATCGCCGCGATGAGCTTGCCCGAGGCTGAGGCTTGGTCGATCGCATTGCGCAGCAGTGCGGGGTTCATGTTGCCGGAGTCGAACTCGGAATCGACAAAGAACGGCTGGGCTCCCGTATAGACGATGGCGTTAGCGGTGGCCGCAAAGGTCATCGTGGAGGTGATGACGATGTCGCCAGGCTGTACACCGATTCCAAGGAGCCCGAGGTGCAGAGCAGCAGTTCCGGAGCTAAGAGCCACGGCCTGAGCGACTCCGAGCCGCGTTGCCATCTCGCGCTCGAACGCGTCGACGTCGGGGCCCAAAGGCGCGATCCACCCCGAACGCATGGCCGCGACGACATACTGCTCCTCGAGCTCGCCGACATCGGGCGAGGACATGAAAATCCGGTCGTTCATCGAGTGACGCTTTCTTGATCAGAGGCGGGAAGAACTTCCGTTTGGTCTATGTGGACCTGCTCTGGATATGCGGCTCTGCAGCGCTCCATCCAGCGGTCCTTATCCAGGTTCTCGGGCGAGATGGATGACACAGCCGTGTGCGAGATCTTCGGATGCACCGGTCGCTCATCCGTCTCATTGGACCCGACCAGCTCTTCGTGCAGCTTCTCTCCGGGGCGAAGACCCGTGTAGACGATGGCGATATCTTGGCCGGACATATCGATCATGCGCTGCGCGACATCGAGGATACGGACCGGCTCCCCCATGTCGAGGATGAGCACTTCGCCGGGTCGCCCGATGCCTCCCGCCTGCACGACCAACTGGCATGCTTCGGGGATCGTCATGAAGAACCGCGTCACATCAGGATGCGTGATGGTCAGAGGTCCGCCGGCCTCGATCAGCGAAGTGAACGTCGGGAGCATCGATCCGCGACTACCGATGACGTTGCCGAAGCGCACGGAGAGGTAGCGCTGGCCGGACTTCTGCGCGGCCCAAGCCGTTAGCTTCTCAGCGACGCGCTTCGAGTGACCGAGGATGCTTGTCGGGTTTGCGGCCTTGTCCGTTGAGATGTTGACGAACGTAGTGACCCCAACTGACTGAGCGGCCTCTAAGACGTTGAGCGTGCCCAGGACGTTCGTCTTCCACGCCTCTTCCGGGAACTGCTCGAGCATTGGTAGGTGTTTGAGGGCCGCGGCGTGGAACACCACTTCCGGCCGACGATTCTGGAAGATTTCCATCACTGATCCGGCGTCACGGATGCTTGCGAGCACGACGTCCGGGGTGTCGAGCAACCCGTGTCCGAAAATCGAGATCTGCGTGCTCTGGAGACCGGTTTCGTCGTGATCGAGCATGATCAGTTCTGAGGGCGCGAATTTGTGGATCTGGCGGCACAGCTCAGAACCGATGGAGCCGCCGGCGCCGGTAACGAGAACTCGTTTGCCCTTGAGGTAGCCCGCGATCGACTCGACTTTGGTGTCAACCGGGTGTCGGCCAATCAGGTCCTCGATAGAAATGTCGCGAAGGTCGCGCAACCGCGACTTGCCCTCGAGGATTTCTTCGAGCGGCGGCAGTACCTTGACCTTCAGGCCGGCAGCGGTAGCGCGGTCGTTGATCTCGCGCAGGAAGCCGGCATCGGCTTTCGCGATGGCAATAACCAACACCTTCGCTTCGGTCGTGGCTGCGATCGATTCGATGTCGTTTCCAGTGCCGAGCACACGCACACCGTCGAACCAGCTGTTTCGGCGTGCGGGGCTGTCATCGATGATTCCCACCGGCAGGAACAGCGAATTGCGATCGGTCAGCATGCGACGAACGATCGTCGAACCGAGATAGCCAGCGCCGTAGACAAGCGCTGGTTCCGCTTCGTCGTCGTGCTCAATCAGACTTTCAACGATGAGGCGCTTGATATAACGCACGCCTCCCATCAGCACGAATGCGATCGGAGCGGCGATCAAGAAAATGCTGCGGGGAACTTGGATCAGAGTGCCAAATAGCGCAACGGGGACGCCTATGGCGAGCGCAGTGAGGAGCACCGCATATAGAAGAGACCGCACCTCGGCGAAGCTGCCATACGGGTGACGGCCACGGTATAGGTAAACCGCCCAGCCTACGATCACCTGCACGATGAGAGTGGCGATGATGATGACGGCGAGCCAGCGCCAAGAGATCTGGGTGCTGTCGAAGTCATACCGCAGAAGCACCGCGAAGATGAGCGCGAAAACCCACGCGACGGCATCGATCAGATATTGGGTGCCGAACCTGCTGAGCGGACCGCGGGCGCGGAGCTTGTTCAGTTGAGCCTGCGCGAACGATGAGAAAGTCATTTGGACTGCCAAACTGGATTAGCGAGGTTCGCTTGATTTAGCGGGGAGTCGGGCGTCGCTCGAACTGTTCCGCCCGGAATTCTCGTCGCCATTGCTACCCCTACGTTCCTTGGTATTTGCGCCGCGCGAAACGTGCGAGAAACAAACAACTCATTCTCACACGATTCGACCTCAGGTTCACCGCCTCGGAGTGCGGTTCAATCACCCAACGTGATCTTGAATCAAATTCTGAACGCGACATTGAGTCTACGTGGGCGCGTTAAACACTACAAAATGACGGTGTTTCGGTTCAAATGTAGAAGTCGGGCGTATGCGGCGTGCGCGACCGTATCCGCGCGGGAGCGCCCGTCAGGAGTGAATCGCTGGGCGCATCCGTCAATACGACAGCGTGCGCCCCGATGACCGAGTTCGGTCCGATGACCACCGGCCCGAGAATACTCGCGCCGGTTCCGACGACGACGTGGTCCCCCAGACTGGGGTGACGCTTACCGGGCAGCGACGTGCGGCCGCCCAGCGTGACGCCGTGATACAGCATCACGTCGTCGCCAATCTCGGCGGTTTCGCCGATCACGACGCCCATGCCGTGGTCGATGAAGAAGCGTCGGCCGATGGTGGCTCCGGGATGGATCTCGACGCCGGTGAGGAACCGCACCAGCTGCGACACGATGCGCGCGACGAGGAACCACCGCCAGACCCACAGCCGGTGGGCGAGGCGGTGGCCCCAGATCGCGTGCAGGCCCGAGTAGGTGAGCCACACCTCGAACCCGCTGCGGGCAGCCGGGTCGCGATGTCGGGCGGTGGCGATGTCCTCCCTCGTGCGGGAGAACGGCACGCTAGTCGACCAGGTCTTCGTAGAGCACGGTGGAGAGGTAGCGCTCACCGTAGCTGGCGACGATCACGACGATCGTCTTGCCGGCGTTCTCGGGGCGGCCCGCGAGCTCGACGGCGGCCGTGACGGTCGCTCCGCTCGAGATGCCGCCGAGGATGCCCTCTTCAGCTGCGAGACGGCGCGCCATCTCGACGCTCTGCGTGATGTTGACGTCGATGACCTCGTCGTAGACCTCGCGGTCGAGAACGTCGGGCACAAAGTTGGCGCCGATGCCCTGGATCTTGTGCGGGCCGGGCGCTCCGCCGTTGAGGATCGGGCTCTCGGCCGGCTCGACGGCGACGACCTTGAGGTCGGCCTTCTGCTCCTTGAGGAAGTTGCCCGCGCCGGTGATCGTTCCACCCGTGCCGATGCCGGCGACGAAAATGTCGACGGCGCCGTCGGTGTCGTTCCAGATCTCGGGCCCTGTGGTGGCGCGGTGGATCGCGGGGTTCGCCTCGTTCTCGAACTGGCGGGCGAGAACGGCGCCGGGGGTGGAGGCGACGATCTCGGCCGCCTTCTCGACAGCACCCTTCATTCCGGATGCGCCAGGAGTCAGCACCAGCTTGGCGCCGTACGCGCGCAGCAGTACTCGGCGCTCCTTGCTCATGGTCTCGGGCATCGTGAGAATGACCTTGTAGCCACGCGCCGCTCCGACCATCGCGAGCGCGATGCCGGTGTTTCCGCTGGTGCCCTCGACGATCGTTCCGCCGGGCTTCAGTTCGCCGCTCTTCTCGGCGGCATCGACGATGGCGACGCCGAGGCGGTCTTTGACGCTGGCACTGGGGTTGTAGAACTCGAGCTTGGCGAGCACGGTGGCGCCGAGGCCCTCGGTCACCTTGTTGAGGCGAACGAGCGGGGTCTTGCCGAAGACTTCGGTGATGTCGTTGTAGACGGGCATACGTGTTCTCTCTCTAGACCGGTCGGGAAAGCGTTAGGCCAAGCTTAGAGAGGCCGTACCTACGCGGGCGCCGTTATCCCCAATGTGACGTAACACGCTCAGACAATTCGGTGATTCTACGAACGCTTCACCGCCCACTCGGTGAAACGCCGCGCGCGGCCGTTCTCCAGCTCGATGAACCAGAGGTCGTCATAATTGGGTCGGTCGTCGAGGTACTCCACGAAGGCTTGAACGAGAGCCGTGTCATCCGCCAGCACTCCGAGAACCTTTGTCTCGAGCTTCCAGACCTCTGGGCTGTCTTGGTCGTCGATCCAGCCGGCGACGATCTCGTCGCGGCCTCGCCACGGGTCGGGATCGTTCGGCCGGAACTCGTAGAGCGCGTCTTCGGTGAAGAGTGCGGTGATCTCGTCGGCGTCGTTGCTGATCCACGCGGAACGGTAGGCGTCAACCCAGCGGGTTACTTCGTCTGTTGTCGTCATGGTGACTGTTCTAGCGGTGGCGTCCGACACGCGCCCGGGGGTTGTGCGGCCGACCATCGCCGTTCGCCCGACTCGGGCGCGCCGCGGGATCCCATATGATCGAGGATAATTCACGTGAATCGGTTCGATGCGAAGATCTATACGCGGGTGGGGCACCTTGACAGAAACGAACGCGACGGCGACGCCGAAGATCGAGCGCGCGAAACCCGCACGACGCGCTGATATTCAGGGCCTTCGCGCAATCGCCGTCATCGTGGTTGTGGCTTTTCACGGCAACCTCGCTATTCCCGGCGGTTTCGTCGGCGTCGATGTCTTCTTCGTCATCTCGGGGTTCGTCATCACGGCCATGCTGTTGCGAGAGAAGCAACGCGACGGCCGCATCGACATCGCGACTTTCTACGTTCGACGGTTCCGTCGACTGACCCCGGCTCTTGCGCTGGTGGTGTCGGTCACGCTGGTCGTTTCCGCGGTTCTTATGTCGCCCGTGGGCAGTCAGCAACTGACGGCCGCGACGGCACTCGGCGCGATGTTCCTCTTCGCGAACATCGCGATCGCTCGGACGACTGGCGGGTACTTCGACGCCGCGGCCGAAACCAATCCACTTCTGCACACCTGGTCGCTGTCGGTCGAAGAGCAGTTCTACCTCGTGTTCCCCGTGCTCTTCATCACCGGCTGGTTGTGGGGAAAGCGCTCGGGACACCCGCTCCGAGGCGTCGCACTCGCGATTCTCGCGATGGCCGCGATCTCGTTCGTTATAGCCATGGCTCCGGCGTTCGGCCGAACGGTCCCCCTCGTGCCCGACGCGCTGATCGGTTTCTACGGACCGATCGGTCGAGCTTGGGAGTTTGCGTCCGGCGCCCTCCTGGCGGTGGCCATGCTGAAGATGCCGCCGGCATCGAGGGCCGTGGCACAGATCAGCGGCGTGGTCGGAGCCGGACTTCTCGTCGTGTCGTTCTTCGTCATCTCCGAAGCGACGACGTTTCCCGGACCCGCGACGCTGGTCCCGGTCGTTGCTACTCTGCTGCTGCTGTTCGCCGGCCGGTCATCCGGAAACGTCGTGAGCAGACTCCTGAGCACCCGGCCGATGGTCTCCATCGGCGATATCTCGTACTCCTGGTATCTCTGGCACTGGCCGGCGATCGTCTTCGCCGTCCTCCTCTGGCCGCAAGCACCCATGGCCGCGCCGCTGGCCGCGCTGCTCTCCATCGTGCCTGCAGTGCTGTCCTACAGATTCGTCGAGCAGCGATTCCGCGCGAAGGGGAAAAGCAGCCGGAAACGGCTGATCGCTCTGGTCGCCGTCACGCTCCTCGTGCCCGTCGGATTCGCCGGCGTTCTGGCGACAGCTGCGCAGAACGGCTACTGGTCGCCCCGAATCGCTTCGATGCAGGACACCCAGCGGTCTCACGCCGGCTTCGCGGCGGGGTGCATGTCGTACGAGCCGATCACTGTCGCCAGCGAGTCGAATTGTGAGTGGAATGGAGCCGCCGCGGGCGAGCCCATCTACTTGATCGGAGACTCGATCGCGGAACACTACAGCGAAGCCCTCATCGGCGCAGCAACCGCGCTCGACCGCCCGCTCTACATGGTGACGGCGCCCGGCTGCCCGGCGTACCCCGTCGTGCTGGAGATCCCGATCGTCTCGGGCCTCTTCGACGCAACAGAGAACGGCTTGTGCGACCCCTATATCGACGGGACCCTGAGTTGGCTCGATGACAAGACGCCGGGCCTCGTGATCATGGGGGCCAACGACGTCAACTGGTGGGCGCCGTCTGCGCTCGTCGATCCGGCCGAGCAGATGGGCGAGAAGACGGATGCTGTCATCGCCGAGAGCCGCCGGGCGCTCGTCGACGGAATTTCGACGTCTGTAACGCGCCTGCAGTCGGCTGGGCACGAGGTTGCTATCGCGAAGGCGCCACCCAGCTATCGCTTCCCCGAACCGTCCTGGCTCCCCGGAACCTGCACGGTCGGCGTGATCCTCGTCGACGCCTGCGGGGCTTCCGCCTCGGTCGAGGCCATGGACCTGTTGCAATCCGGTACGCGAGATGCCATCGACGAAGTCGCCGCCGCCTCTGGATCGTCGGTGCTCGACGTGCGCGACTTCTTCTGCCCAGACGAGGTGTGCGTGACATCCCTCGGGGACACCCAGCTGTACCGCGACGACATCCACCTGTCGGTGCAGGGAAGCACGTTGTTGGTGCCCTGGTTCACCGACTTCATCGCCGCTCTGTAGCGACCCTGGCCGGCGAAACGCGGAAGGCGCCCACCCCGTGAGGGATGGGCGCCTTCTTGGTTTCGACGGTTTCGATACGGCCGCGGGCGGCCTACTCAACCGGCAGCCGTGTTACAGGGCGGCGAGGTCTCCGAGCACGGCGTCGCCGGGGGCGGCCATGATGTTCTCAGCCTTGATCTCGGCGCGGCCCAGCAGCTCGTCCATCTTGCGACGACGTGCGCGCGGGATGAGCGTGACGACGGTTCCGACCTTGCCGGCGCGGCCGGTGCGGCCGGCGCGGTGCAGGTAGGTCTTGTACTCCTCGGGAGCGTCGGCCTGGATGACCAGGCTGATGTCGTCGACGTGGATGCCACGTGCCGCGACGTCGGTCGCGACGAGAACGTTGACGCGACCGCTGGTGAGCAGCTGCAGGTTGCGCGTGCGGCGGCTCTGGTTGAGGTCGCCGTGGAGGCTCGTGGCGGGGATGCCGGCGTCCTCCAGGTACTCGCTCATCTCTTCGGCGAACGCGCGGGTGCGGGTGAAGACCAGGGTCTTGCCCTCGCCGGCCGCGAGCTCGCGGATGATCTCGC
>Ga0247740_1000114_pt1 | contig 40588 bp, 34 predicted proteins | sample UWRJL148409B2_FD_180942 | JGI IMG/M metagenome (GOLD analysis project Ga0247740, IMG submission 180942) | Plant litter microbial communities from Arlington Agricultural Research Station in Wisconsin, United States - UWRJ-L148-409B-2 | ecosystem: Environmental > Terrestrial > Plant litter >...
ACCAGGCCGTGCGGGGTCTCGATCTGGTTGTGGATCAAGAAGCGCAATACGCGGCGTAGGTCGTGATGCCCGCCCACGCTGGTCACGAACGACAAGCGTCGCGACGTCTCGGGCCCTTCGGCCGCGACGAGTGAAAGCCCACCCGCAAAACTGAACCCGAGCAAGCCGACGCGCTCGCCGCTCACGTGCTCGGTGTCACTCGCCAAATAGCGCACCGCACTACGAATCATGCCCACGCCCGCGCTCGTGATGCGGTAGTCGGCAATGTCCGATGGCTCCGGCGTGAGCACCGTCATGCCGCTCTCCGCCAGTCCCCGCGCGAAGGGGACCAAGCGCCGCTCGTCGATGCCCTGATAGTGCACGCCGTGCGCTACGACGATGCCTTGCCCTCGCGGTTGGTCCTTTCGAAAATACAATCGCGCGCGAATCGGCCCATTTTCGCCGGGGATCGTTAACTCTCGCGTCGACACCGCGGACGGCCTCTCGGACGGCTTTTGCGACATTCGCTGTAGGAATTGCGCCGCCCGCGCGTAACGCACGGTCGGTCCCCCGCCAACCGCAACGCCTAACCCCAAAATCAACCCCACGGCAACCACCCAACGCAGCCAAACTCTGGGCATGCACCAGTCTGGCACGCCGCGCGCGGTCTCGAAGTGCGGTCCGGCAATCTGTTACAACGAATTGCCGAAAGCGGCGCCCCGTGACGAAGCCCGCGTGGGCGACAGGTAGGAGCTTCGATCGAGCTGGCAGGGTCGGCGCATCGCCCCCCCGGTGGTTTTGCGCACGCCGAACACAGCATGCGGACGGTGACCCCTTCGCGTTCCAGGTAATTTTTATTTGATGGTCACGGATCCGCACCCGTCCCGGCACAGCCTTCGGCGGCGTGAGTCGGGAAGTGCGCGTTTCTCCGAGGTGCGAAGCGGGGACGCGATCGCCCCCTCGATCTGCAGCGCAGATCGCGCAAACCCGCGTACCTGTGGCGCGATTCGTAGCGGGTAGACTCGAACTCGCTTTACTTCTTTAGGCGATGAAATATCACGCGAGCGCGTCGCCCTCAGTCAGCCTTCGCCCTCGCTCAGTTCGGAACACAGATGGCGCCGAGTTGAACCCCGCCCGCATCCTGGTAAATCGCAAAACGACCGGGGCACAGCGTGTTGCAGGCCAGGGCCGCGCTCGAGTCCGGGCTCGGGTCGCAGAACGGCGAGCACACCAAGTTGTCCGGAGTGAGTGAGTTGGCGACGCAGTTGAGCCCGCGGGCACACGAGAATTGCGCTTTGCAGGGTGCATTCAAGGGCAGGTTGCCGCTCAACGCGCAGGCCCGGCCACCGGCCAAGTAGCACGCGAGTTCGGGGCGGCTACACGTTTGCGCGAGGAGGTCGCACGAGGTCGCGGCACGCGGCGCGGGCGGGGCCGTGCCGACTTTGCGGCGCCCCGTGAGCGCAGTGCTCATGGTGGCGCGGTTGCCCGTGCTTTGCTCGAACGACGACCAACCGTTGACCACTTTTCGATTTCCAAACACCGCGGCCCAGTTCCCGACCTCTGCCAAGACGGAGTCGGGTACGGGCGTGGACGAGAGGACGACGAACGCGGCATCGAAGTGACGCGCATCCGCGGGCAGCATTTTGGCGGTGCCATGGCGCGCCTGAATGTCCGCGAAGGCGAGCGTCTTCAGGCCTGCCGCTTCGGTGACCGCGGTCAGTCCGTCTGCGCTGAATTCGGGGAAGGTCGCGCCCGTGAGCATTTGAATCGAGGGCGGCACTTCCGAAGCGGGGATGAGGCCCATCAAGTAGAGCTCGAGCGGCGCGTAGGGCACGCTGCGGAAGGTGTTGGTTTGCGGTGCATAGATGCCGGTCACGTAGCGCGTGCGACCATTGGCCAGCGGCGTGCAGTTGGGCGGCATGGCGCCCGCGGGCGTCTCGCAACGCAGGGTGCTGCCATCGAAGCCACCGAGTTGCCCGTTCACGCTCGTGTAACCCCAATGCAGCAAGGCACTGCTCGCGTCGTCGAGCGCGGTCCCGAAGCCGAACGAATCGTCCAAGTAGTTGGCCCAGTTGTGCACGGTCTCGTGCGCGAGCGCGGGCATGCTTCCGGGCGTGTATTGCACTCCGATCACGCCTTTCACGCGGCCCGTCGTTTGATAGCCCTCGGCCGCTATCTCCAACGCGCTCACGCCGCCCGGCCCCGCGGAGCTCGTGACGGGCTCGAACTTGGCCGCGACCAAGGTGTCCGGAATCAGGTGGTCGGTGAAGAAAAATACGAAGTCATACTTCTCTTGGTAGTGCGCGAGGAAAAGGTTCAAGGAAGTGTTCAGCGCGTGACGCTGAGACGGAAACTTCAAGGACTCGTCGACGATGAATTGATCGAGTTCTGCGCTCGCTGCCGCGTCGACCAAGTTGACGACGCCGTCGACTTCCTTGCTGCCCGCTGGCAATTCGAGATCGGCACCGGCACTCCCCGCGCTCGCGCTCATCCCCGCGCTGCCAGCCGCACCGTTTCCGTTTGCAGTGCCGGCACCGCTCGGCGTCGACGAGCCCGCGCTGCCGCCCGCGCCGAAAACGCCGGTGCCCGCGCTGCCCGCCACGCCATTCGGCGCGCCCGCGGCAGCATCAGAATTCGAGCCACCGCCGCCCGAACAGCCCACGAGCACACCCACGCCCAACAGCACCAGCCCCGCCACCGCCTTCATGCGCTCGAGAATAGCATGAAGCGCAACGGGCTGATGATTTGATTGATGGTCACGCGACAAGAAGCGTGTCATCCCAGCCTTCGGCGTCGTGGGTCGGGCAGTGCGTCGTGGCTCCGAGGTGCGCTGGATTATTGTGCAAGCGGTCGAAGGATCCAGTACCCCCGTCGAAGAGATCGCGGCTGCGGTCCCACTGCTCGAGCATCAGCAGTCCCGTGGAGAGGGTTTTCCAGTATTCCGCGCTTGGCTGGCTCGGTGAAGTCGTCAAGCTGGGACGAAGAGCAAAGCTGGTCGTTCTATGCATATCGTGATGCTGCGAAGGTGCGGATGAATCACGAGCGTCAATCCGCGCCAGCGCGCGGTTGCAGAAGAGGCGTTCAGCATTCTCCCGTTTCGTTTTGGCGGTGCGCCGCTGGACCGCGATCGCCCCGTCGATCCGGGCCGTAGATCCCGGCGTCGCCCCTGTCGAGCTCCGGCCTCACGGCGTCGGCAGCTCGCCTAGGCTCACGCCCAAAACGCGCTGTGCGAGCAGCTCGAGATCGGCGCGTGGCCCACTGAAGTGATACGTCTGATGTTCGTGAACGAGCGACTCGCCCGGCGCGAGCGCGGCCGCGGGGGAGCTCGACTCGATTTCGTAGAAGCCGCCGAGGGGCGGCTTTCCGGGGGCGGGTGGGCCATCGTTGTAACTGTTGATCACGTCACCCGCGTAGGGGGAGCTTTGGCGCTCCCACATGCTGTTCACGTAGCGCGTGGCGCCGCTCGGCTTGGTGTAGAGCACGAGGGTGAGTAGCTGCGCGGGTTCACTGTAGCTGCCGAGGGCGTGCTTGGCGCGGGCCGGGCCGAGGCCGATTTTGCTGCGATACTGGCCGTCCGCGCGGAACGCGAGGAAGCCCTTGTTCGTGTTCACGAGCAGCCGATCTGCGGGCACTTTGCCAAAATAGCGGTCGTTGACGACTTCGCCGGAGGGCGCCGTTTCGAAGGGAATGATCACTTGCGTGCCGGCGACGGGCGCGAACATGCCCAAGATCCACACGCTGAGCAGGCCGCTGTGCTCCTGCCACGTGTCAGGACCGGTGTTGCGTAGCGTGTTCTCACTCGAGAAACCGACCCAGCTGAGTGACGGCGGTAATGCGATGCCCAGCCGTTGGCGGGCCTGCTCCGGCGAGAGCAGAGTGAGCGTGCGCTCCACCTCCAGCTTGAACTCGCGTTGCTCGTAGTTGGCGACCGAGAACGCGTGAGCGTAAGTGATGCTCGTTGGGCTCTCGGCGCGCACTTGCCATGCGCCTTCTTGCAGGGTGGGCGGCGTCTGCCAAAAATCGAAGCTGAACGGTTTGCCGGCGGGAAAATACAGCCCGTATTGGCCGCCCTCGGGCCCCAGCCAAAAGCGATCTTCCCCGCCATAGTTGTCGAACGCGGTGCCGGTTTTACCGGCCTCGATGAACTGACGATTGATGAAACCGAGGCTCGGTTTTCGCTCGCCCACCGCGCTCGTCATTACGCGCGCTTGGTATTGGCTCGATACCGCGATGCGGCCGCCGCTCGCCGATGTCAGCACTTTGATTGGGCCGTGCTGTGCCAAGAACGCGACGTCTTCTTCGAACGTTTTGGGTGCGGGTACGTGCGAGGAGGCAGGCATGGTTGGCTTGGCAGCGTGGTGCGGGGCAGTCGTCTGGCAAGCGAGCAGGGCCGCGCTCGAACTCGAGAGCAGTACGCTTCGCAACCACCCGCTACGCATGAAGCCAACTCTACCCAACACGGCCGCGCGCGGCGACAAAAGACGCTGGGGCGCCCGATTCGCGGCGCCCCAGGGCTACTCGAGAGTGAGCCAGCGGCGTCGCTGGGCCGGCTCAGACTACAGCGCGGCGTTGAGGTAGGCCGCGAGCCAGCTCAACGAGGCGTTCCAATTGATGGCGACCTCGTTGGCGCTGTAGGCCTCGATGTGATCGACATAGCAGGTCTGGCCGATGCAATGCGGGTGCAGGCCCTTGGAATATGGGTCCTGCAGATCCGAGTTCGGTCCGCCCGAGAGCACGCCGGGTGGGGGCACCGGGAACTTGGCGTCGATCGAGTGGGCCCACAGGCGGTGATGGGGATTCGTCAACGGGCGCGTGCCGTAGCCCGTGACGTACGATTTGCCGAGCGCGTTGCGACCGAGCAGGTAATCCACCGAGGCCAGAGCCCCCTCGAGGAAGCGCGGATCTTTGGTGAAGGCGTGCGCGTAAGCCAGGATCAAGCCGTTATTCACCATGAAGGAGTTGGAGCCCCACGGGTAGTGCGTGCCGACGAACGGCTGCCCGAAGGCGTCGCCCTTGGTCAACGCGAGGTACTTCTCGGCGATGTCGACGACGTTCTTGCGATTGGCCTCGCGGGCCTTTGCGGGCGTGCGCGCGGCGACGGAGAGGGTAAGCGTGCCGAGTGCGTCGGTGGTGCGCCAATCGAGCACCTGCGGCGCTTCTTTCGCGGGCGCTTGCAGGTGAAGGTAGTGGGGGCTCTTGCTGACAACGGTGAAGTAAGCGTTGTCGCCGGTCGTGGCGTACAACTCGGTCGCGGCCCAGAAGCGCTCATCACTCAGCTTGTCGTCTTCGTATGGGCCGCCGCCCTTGGTGTCGGCGCTCGTGATCAACAGATTCGGATTCGCTTCGGCTGCGACCCAGGCGCGCTTGGCCGCGGCGAGGCAGCGCTCGGCGAACTTGGGGTCCAGCTTGGCGAACACGCGCGCGGCTTGGGCCGCGGTCGCGGCGAGGTTGAGCGTGGCGGCGGTGCTGACGGGGCGCAGCTGGCGAGGAATCGCGCCGAGCACCGGGGGCGTGCCGAGTGAGCTCCAATCCGCGTCGTGCATCTTGTGGTGCACGAGACCCGCGTTCGGGTTGCCCTCTGGCACCTGCATCTTGAGCATCCACTCCATTTCCCAACGCGCTTCGTCGAGCAGGTCGGGGAGTTTGTTGCCGCTCTCGGGCACGTGCAGCTCGCCGTCTTTGCCGCCGGTGACGGTGAAGTTCAACTGCTGCGAGGCCTCCCACAGATTCATCAACAGCCAAACGCTCAACCCGCCGTTGACCACGTATTTCCCGTAGTCACCCGCGTCGTACCAACCGCCGCTCACATCGAGCGAGTAGCTGCACTTCGCTTCCGGCGCGCAGGGCACCTTGTTGTCCGTGGGGTGTCCGGCGGGGCGCATCCAGCGCTCGTTCTCGACGAACGGCTGCGCGAGCGCGATGCCGCTGCGCGTGTAGTAGAAATAGCGTAGGGCGTCGCGCGAGAGTTGTTTCAGCGCTGCGGGGCGGATGGCGAATGGGTCGCTGATGACCTCGCTGCCGCCAGCGAGCCGAATTCGCAAGCCATCGCCCGCCGCGGTGTACGCGGAGAAGTCGATACGCTGCACGAACAGACCGCTGGTCGGGTCTTTGCCGAACGGCGAGGTGGTTCCTTTGTGAACGACCGCGCCCGTGGCGTCGACGATCTCGAACGGCACCGCTTTCTTCGAGAGCGCTTCGGCGTCACTTCCCGTGATGGCCCAGGTGGCGCGCTTCGCGCCCTTCGGGAAAAAGCCGAGCTGATTGACGCGAATGGCGGGCAGTGGCTTTTCCGGCGCCTTCGCGACGGGTTTGAACTGAGGGTCCGTGAGATGGATGTCGTCGATGCAGACCGTTACCGGGCCCTTGGCACCGGGGTCACCCATGTGGAAGGCGAACTCCGCCGTGGGGTCGTCGTCATCATCTGAGGTGAAGCTGCTCGTGAATTCTTTGCGCGTGGTGCCGACGTCGGGAACGTCCGACCAATAGCCCTTGTACGGTGGCCCCGACATGCCAATCTGCGCCCGGACCCGGATCGGCCCCGAGGCCCACAGGGAGTAACGTACCGAGTACGTGTGTCCCTTCTGAATCACCATCTCTCGGTGACGAAGTTGAACGTCCCAGGCGTTCTTGCCCACTTGGTCGACGCGTGCGCAGTAGGCGCCCTCCTTCACGAACGTTTCGCCCTTGGCTGGCTCGAGGAAGAGCGGCATCCACGGTAACGTTTTGTCGTCCTTGAAGGTCGAGCGCCCGAGCAACTCGCCACCCGTGGCGGCGACGGCGGCCGAGGTTGCGCCAGTGGAGGCAGGCGGATTGCTTGCGGGCATCGTGCTGCAGGCCGTCAACAGGCCGACGAGCGCGCACCCGGGTGCTGCCAATGCGCCTAGAGACGAAAACGGCACTGCGGGCAGACGATGAAGCAGCTTTGGCGAACGAGAGGAATTGTTCATAGTAAAGAGAGGAGCCCTTTTTACGCGCTAGGCGGGGACGGTCGTGCCTAGATGGCCTGCGTGAGCGTTGGCGATCACGGATTCGACGACCGCGTTCGTGGTCCGGTTGCTGCGAACTTGGCCCAAGCCCGCCGCTCGAGGCAAGCCAGAAGCACCATGCGTCGCCGTACGGTGCTGGCCGCACTCGCTCAAATTCCGTTGCTCTCCGTAGCCGCGTCCGTTCAGGCCGCGCAACCCGAGCTCAGTCCTCGGCTCAAGAGCCAGACGCGCGACCGGCTCGGCACCACGTTGGTCCTCGGTCTGCCGCAAGCGCCGTTCAGCGGTATTAGCTACGGTGACGACACCGTCATCGTCTTCGTGCCAGAAAAGTACCGCTTTCACGCGGACGAAGGCGTGTCGGCCCTGGTCCACTTTCACGGCCACAACAGCAACGCCGAGCGCGCGATAAGCGCGCACGCGCTACGCGAACAGCTGGTCGATAGTCGCCAGAACGCCATCCTCGTCGTGCCCCAGTTGGCCCTGAACGCGCCCGATTCATCGTGCGGAAAGCTCGCCGCACCGGGGGCGCTCGCGCGCTTACTCGGCGGCGCGGTCTCGACCGCCGCGCGCTTCGGTCGCAAGGCCCTCGCTGATTCGCGCTTCCCCGAACGCCCGCGCCTCGGACGAGTCTGCGTCTCCGCACACTCCGGCGGCTACTATGCGGCCGCGTGCGGACTCCGCAACGGCGGAGTCGATGTCTCCGAAACGTACCTATTCGATGCGCTGTACGCCGAGAGCGAAGTGTTCCGGCAATGGGTACTCGAGCGACGCGGTGAACCCGTGACGAGTCGTCATAAGCTCGTCAGCTACTTCACGAGCGGCGCGCAAACCGAACCGCTCAACAACGGCCTGCGGTCGGCACTCGAGCGCTCGGGCGTGCTCGTGTCCGAAGAAATGCGCGAGGGAGAGCTCTCGCGGAGAAATCTGTCCCGCGCCGACGCGGTGTTCGTGCGCACCCAAGTCGCGCACTCTTCGGTCACGTGGGAAACGAACGCGCTCCGCGACGTGCTGTACGCCTCCATGCTGCCCCGTCACCTCGGCTCGACCTGGTTCAAGAATCGCGAAGAAAAACGGCTGATCGAGCGACGCAACACGGGCCGTGGCGGTCCCGCACGCCGCGCCGTCGACTGACACCGGCTGCGCTTCCGAGAGGGGGCGATCGCGCTCCCGCTTCGCACCTCGGAGAGCGCTCGGTGCCCGATACTGTCGTTTGGTCGCGACTGGAGAAAGTCCAGGTGCCGAGCTCGAGCACTCGCTGTCTCCTCGATGACGACTCGAGAATCCCTATGCCGCGCGTCGCTCAGGCGACACAGGTAGTGATCGCGTGCCTTTCGAAGACACCCCCAGCGAGTTCCAGGGGTTGGCGCATGCTGAGTCACGCGCCCTGGAGAAATTTGCTAGGCTCCTGGCATGGGAGCGGGCCGGCCGGCATTAGCTTGTGCGCGTAGAGCCTCGTTGGTTCTTTTGGTGCAGGTTGCCGGGGATCCTACCCTCAGTGAGTGGGACGGTTTCCTCGATGTCACGACGCGTGCCATGGCAGAGCATGGCGGCACCTGCCGGGTCCTGGTATTCACCGACGGGGGTAAGCCAGATTCCGAGATGCGCGCGCGGTCGCTCGATCGCGGCTGGCGCAACAATCCGGACTCGACAGTGGCAGTGGTCACCGACAAAGCGATGGCTCGCGGAGCAATCACCGTCTTCTCTTGGTTCGGGCTCAACATTCGAGGCTTCGCCACGGACAAGCTCGAGCAAGCTTTTGCTCATGTCGCTCTAACCGCCGCCGAGCGTTCGTGGGTCACTGCAGAGCGAGCGGCCCTCGAAGCCATGCTCGCGAAGTAGTCGAAGTGCCGAGAGCCTGGTGAAACCGGCGACACGCTGGCGATCGCCACCGGTCGGCCCGCGTTTTCTCGATCGCTTTGCCAGGCACACCTACTGCTTTCTCTGTCCGGCATGCCCGACGGAGCGCACACCACGACCATCTGCGGCCCCGAGCTGGGCTTGGCCATCGCCGAGGCGAGCTCGCTTCACGGCCTCGATGCGCATGCCATTCAGGTGGAGGTTTCGTCCACGCGCGGCCCGTCGTTCTTCCAAATGGTGGGCCTTGCCGAAGCCGCAGTGCGTGAAGCGCGGGTGCGCGTGGCGAGTGCGTTGGCGCGGCTCGGCGTGCTGCTCGACGAATACGCCATCACCGTGAATTTGGCGCCCGCTGACGTGCGCAAAGGCGGCGCGGCGCTCGATTTGGCAATCGCAGTCGGAATTTTGGGCGCCATCGGCGTGGTGCCGGCCCACGCAATCGAGGGCTTGCTGTTGGTCGGTGAGCTGTCGCTCGACGGTAGCTTGCGGCCAGTTCGTGGACTCTTGCCGCAACTCGATGGCGCACGGGTGCGCGGCATTCGCTTCGCCGTCGTTCCGGCCAGCAATGCGGCCGAGGCGGGCCTCGCTACCGGCATCACCGTGTTTCGGGCTGAGTCGCTGGCCACGTTGGTCGCGCACTTGGTCGGCGAGCGCGCGCTGCCGCAGGTCGAGCGCACCGAGTTCAAGCCGGAATTTCCTGCGAGCCACTTCGACCTCGCGGACGTGCGAGGGCAGGCCACCGCACGTCGCGCGCTCGAGGTTGCTGCCGCGGGGGGACACAACCTGCTGATGATGGGGCCGCCGGGCAGCGGCAAAACCATGCTCGCGCGCTTGCTGCCGACGTTGCTGCCGCCACTTCGTTTCGACGAGGCCATTGACTGCACTGCGATTCACAGCGTTGCGGGCTTGCTGCCGAACGACCGAGGCGTGGTCTGCGAGCGGCCGTTTCGAGCGCCGCACCATTCGGTGAGCGAGGCGGGCCTGGTCGGTGGGGGTGACGTCCCGCGGCCGGGAGAGGTGAGCTTGGCTCATCACGGTGTGTTGTTCTTGGACGAGCTGGCGGAGTTCCGTCGCACGGCTTTGGAGGCGCTGCGCCAACCGCTCGAAGACGGCTTCGTGAATATTGCGCGCGCCCGAGCCCGCGCGCGTTTTCCGGCGCGGCCACTGCTGATCGGCGCGGTGAACCCATGCGCGTGCGGCTACTTCGGCCACCCGCGCATGCCTTGCCGTTGCACGGGGGCGGCCCGTGAGCGCTACCAAGGCCGGCTTTCCGGGCCGTTGCTCGACCGTCTGGATATCCACGTCGCGGTGCCGCCGGTCGAGGTATCGGCGTTGGTTCGCAGCGGGCGAGGAGAAAATTCCGCCAGCGTGCGCGAACGGGTGACCCGCGCTCGCGCCGTTCAATTCGCGCGAGCGCGCCAGCTGAAGCTGCACACGAGCTTGAATGCGTTGCTCAGCGGCGCCGAGCTGGAGCGAGTCGTCAGCTTGGCCGGCGAGAGCCGCAAACTGATCGAGGCGGCGATCAATCGCTTGGGCCTCTCCGCGCGCGCATTCACGAAGGTGCTGCGTGTGGCGCGTACGATAGCCGATCTCGAAGGGGAGGAATGCGTGCGCACTTCGCACGTCGCCGAGGCGATTCAGGGTCGGATTTTGGGCTCGAATGCGGCGAGCCGTTCGAGCCAACCCGAACGGCAATGAGAGTTTGGGCGCGCGCGGCGCTCCTCGTCACGCGCGTCTGGAGCAAGAACAGAAGGCAGTCATGAGTGAAGACAAGAAATCCCAAAAACAAGAAGCTCTGCGTCAAGTCGTACAAGGACTCGAAAAAACCTACGGCCAAGGCACGATCATGCAACTTGGTAGCGGCGCCCCGGAGCCGATAGCGGTGATCTCGAGCGGCGCGCTGGTGCTCGACGAGGCCCTCGGAGTCGGCGGCTATCCGCGCGGGCGCGTCGTGGAGATCTTCGGTCCCGAGTCGAGCGGCAAGACCACGCTCACGCTGCACGCAATCGCGGAGGCGCAAAAAGCAGGCGGAGTTGCCGCATTCATCGACGCCGAGCACGCCTTCGACCTGCGCTACGCGCGCGGCATCGGGATCGACTTGAAGAAACTCTTGATGTCGCAGCCAGACTGCGGCGAGCAGGCGTTGGAGATTGCCGAAGCGCTGACTCGATCGGGGGCGGTCGACTTGGTCGTCGTCGACTCGGTGGCGGCGCTGGTGCCCAAGGCAGAAATCGAGGGTGACATGGGCGACTCGCACATGGGGTTGCAGGCACGCCTGATGAGCCAAGCCCTACGCAAGCTGACCGCCATCGCCAGCAAGACGGGTACGACGCTCATCTTCATCAACCAGCTGCGGCAGAAGATCGGGGTGGTGTTCGGCAATCCGGAGACGACCACGGGCGGGAACGCGCTCAAGTTCTACGCCAGCGTTCGGCTCGACGTCAGACGCACCGGGAAGGTCAGCCTCGGCGAAACCGTGGTCGGCAATCGAACGCGGGTGAAGGTCGTCAAAAACAAGTGCGCGCCCCCGTTCACGGAAGCCGAGTTCGACATTCGCTGGGGCACGGGCATCGACTCGGGTGCGGACTTGGTCGAGGCGGCTTCGCTCGCGGGCGTGCTCGAAAAGAATGGCTCGCACTACCTGTTCGAGGGCAAGAGCATCGGTCAGGGCCGTGACAAGACACGCGATGCGATCTTGACCGAGCCGGCATTGTTTCAAGCCGTGCGCAAGAAGACGCTCGAGACCCTGCCGTCACAGGCACATCGGCAGAACGGGCAGAAACCGCAAACCGCGCAGCCCCCGCAGGCCGGGACCGATAAGCCCAACAAGCCAGACAAGGGCGACAAGAAGCACGCGGCTTGACGCCACGCGGGCGGCGTTCGGGCCGTATTCGGCCCCGGCGCCGGTCGTGATCGCTGGCCAAATCAGGGCGGTGCGAGTAAGCATTTCGATCGAGAAATGCCCTCGCTGAGCTCGAGCATCGTGAACCAGCAGGTCGCCTCGGTGCGCGACGTCGAAGAGGCGCTGTCGCGTCAATCCCTGTACGGCGGCGATCTGATCACGAATCTGCTCGAGCTCGCCGCGGTCAGTGAAGAGCGCCTCGGCAAAGTCTTGGCCGAGAGTCATGAACTCGACGCCGCGCCGACCGGCGAGTTGCCCGTCGCGGCCGAGCATGTGCGGCGCCTAGTGCCGGGAGACGTCGCCCAGCGTTTTGCGCTCTACCCGCTCGAGGAGCGCGAGGGCACTTTGACGGTCGCCGTCGCCGAGCCGCTCCCCGGTGAAGTCGAGCAAGACCTGTCGTTCTCGCTCGGCGCCAAGATCGTCCAGCAGGTGGCACTTCTGGTGCGGGTCCGTCAAGCCATCGCGCGCGACTATGGCAGCCCGCTCGATCGCCGCTCGCTTCGCGTCTTGGCGCGTCTGAGCGGTCGACCCGATCCGAACCCCAGTTCGCTGCCCAGTCGCCCCGAGCTCTCGCTCTCTCGGCGTCCGCAACCGACCGCGCGCCCCGAACAACCGTCTGCGCCGACGCCTGCGGCAGCCGCGAAGCCTGCGACGAGTATTCCCCCGCGGGTCCCTCGCGCCCCCGCGTTGCCGGATTTTTCGAGCTTGGCCAAGCCGGCAGAGGTGGGGCGGGCGCGGCGTTTGGGCCCGTTCACCGCCGCGATGGCAGAGCGCGGTTTGCTCGAGGCCGAGACGCGTGACGACGTGCTGCGCGCGTTCTTCGACTTTGCCAGCCAATACTTCGACTATGCCGCGCTGTTCGCCGTCCACGGTGATCTCGCGGAAGGGCGCGACGCATCGGGGGCGGGGGCTCCGCGCTCGCGTATCGTGGCCGTCGGTGTGCCGCTCGATTTGCCCAGCGCGATGTCGCGCGCGCGTGACTCGAGCTCGTACGAGCTGACGCGCTTGGCGAGCGGCGGGCTCGATGGCGCGCTCGCCAAGGATCTCGAACGTCGACCTGGTCGCCTAGTGCTGTTCCTGCCGGTGCAGATGCGCGGGCGCACGGTGCTGATCTTGTACGGAGACCACGGTGACCGTGACGTGGAGCTGCAATCGGTCGGTGAAGTCATTTCTTTCGCGCCGCTGGTGGCCAATGCGTTCGAGCGCTTGATCTTGCGCAAGCGGCTACGAGACAAGGGCGGTGAGACCGCTCCGCCCAGCATGCGCTTCGGGCGCGCGCGCGAACCCGCGCCGCCACTGCCCAACGCCGGGGAGCGCGCGGCCACGTTGGCCTCGTTGATTGAAGAACGCGACTCGCGTCGTCCACCGGGCAAGCCGAGTTCGCGCCCGCCGGTGTCGACAGGGGCGAAGCGTTCGCCGCCGCCCCCCAAGCCGGTGCCCGAAACCGTCACACCCCCGACGCCTCGCTACACGCCGGCGCCCACGGTCGCCATTCCCGTCATCTCGATTGGCCCTGCGTCATCGCGACGCTCGGTCCCGCACTCGCCTATCCCGACTCCGTCGGTGCGCCCGGCGCTGAGCCGCGAGCCCCCGGAAGAGAGCTGGGATAGCGCGGCCTCCAGCTCGCCCTTCGCGCGCGCCGAGCGCGGCACGAAGCCCGGCGTGGGCAGTGATTTCCCGCGATCTTTGCCCATGATTCCCGCTCCTGGAGAGCCAGTCGCCGCCCAACCGGCCGCGGAAGGGCCGCCGCCCGGCGAGCCCGCACCCAGCTCGGTGCGCTCGGGGTCGCTGCCTCGCTTGCAGCTCGTGTCCGATGCCCCTCCGCCCATGGCTCCGCCGCCCTTGCCCGAGGCCGAGGCGCCCGAGGTCGACTTCGCGGAGAGTGGGGCGGATTACGACGACGAAGAGTTTCCGCCGATTTCCGATGTTGGTGGCGTGCCTCTCGCTCCCGCGTCGCGCGCGCTGGCATACAGCGCGCGGCCGTTGCCGCCACGCGACATGTCGCAAGACGTCGGCCTGCCCACGGTGATCGTCGACCTTGCGAGCGACACTCAAGAGTTCGTCGATCGCTTGCTGGAAGGCGACGCCAGCGCGGGTGACAAGCTAGTGCAGATCGGAGACACGGCGATCACCGTGCTTGCCAGCATCTTCCCCGGACCCATCACCGCCGAACTGCGGCGCGGCTCGGGTAAAGCGTCGGAGTGTGGCCCGGTGCTTCGAACGTTGGCGCGCATGGGCACTCGCCCCGTCCCGTTCGTGGCCGTGCGTACGGCTGATGGCGACCCCGTGGTGCGCGCCTGGGCCACGCGGCTGCTCGGCGAAATGCCCAGCGCGGAGTCGGCGCAAGCCGTCGTTCGCCGCCTCGCGGATGACGACGCGGACGTGCAGCGCGCCGCGCTCGCAGCCGGGCACATGCTGCTTCACCACCCCGAAGCAGCCGAGGCCCTGCAGGCGAAAATCGCCGAGACCGTGAGTGACGTCACGCGCCCGGAGGAGAGCCGCCATTCGCTGATCGAAGCCCTCGCCGAGTTACGCGCGCCGCTCGTGATCCCGACCCTGATTCGATTGCTGGAAGACGGCTCTCCCGACATCGTGCGTTCGGCGCACTGGGCGCTCGGTGTAATCGCACGACAAGATTTCGGTACCAAGGCAGCGCATTGGGAAGAGTGGTGGCTGACGAACTCGAGCCGGCATCGCATCGAGTGGCTGATCGATTCGTTGATGCATGAAAATCAGGAGCTGCGTCGCACGGCAGGTGACGAGCTCAAGAGCCTGACCAAAGAATATTTCGGCTACTATGACGACCTGCCGAAAAAAGAACGACAGCGCGCGCAGGACCGCTACCGCGAGTGGTGGGAAAGCAAGGGCAAGGCCCGCTTTCGTTAGTCGCCGTTCGCTCGGCTCTCGACGCCCCGTGAAAGTCGTGGCAGGTCGATCTCCCGATGATTGAGACCGAGCAGCACTTCGACCCAGGGTTGCGCGCCGCGAACCTAGCCCTCTCCGGGCGCAAGCGGCGTGAGGTCAGTCGCATCACTTCACTCGAGCTGCGCTTCAGTGACCCACGCAGCGAGCCGTGGGAAGCGCTGGCGATGATCTCGGTGGGTCTGCTCAGCGTGCTGGTCGTGCTCGGGCTTTGGCTCGCCTGACGAGGCTACGCATCACCCGAGCACTCCGCCTTGCGTCACTCGCTCTTGGCGTCGCTCTTGCTGCCGCCGACCGGGCCTGACTTCTTTGCGCCGGTGAGGTCGATCTCCCACTCTTCGGTGTGCTCCGAGCCCACGTAGGCGGGGACGATCACGGCGTTCAGCGCGCGCTGAACGCATTTCCCGACCGGGTTCTCGTCGTAGGGCGGGCTGACGGTCAGCGATTTCACGTGGCCATCATTGGCGAACAGGATCGAAACGGTGGCCTTGGTGTCCTTGCCTTTGGTCGGCGCCTTCGATCCCTTTGGCGGCTTGCCCGTCTTCGGATCGATGTTCTTGTCGCCCTCCACGACGGACTCCGGGCAGGTCTCCGCGGAGCGCGACGCGCGACGGAGCTCGAGGTCTGCTTGCTTGGCGTCCCACTCACGCTTCTTTTCTTCTTCGGTCGAGCCGGAAGTGTCCGCGTAGTCATTGGCGTTGCGCTGCTTCTTGAGCTGCTCGTCACCCAGAGCCTCTTGCTCCGCCAAAATCTGGTCCGGGGTCTTCACCTCACCGGGTTCATTGGAGGCACATGCCACGAGGGCCAACGCGAACAATCCGAGATATCGCTGCTGCATGGCGCACACACTAGTCTCGACCCCCGCACTCTGGGAAGGCCCCGAGCCCGCTAAAAGTAAGCGGGTGTGGCGGATTTTTTCACGGATCGACGAAGACGGTCGGCGTGTAGCCGTCATTGCGCGCGCGAGCGGGAGCCACGACGCCTCACTGTAGCTTCCACCACAGGAGCAGCGCGACGAGCGCCGGGACTGCGAACACCAGCAGGAAGATCGGCGCTTCGTCAGCCACGGAGTAGCCGGAGCGGGCAACGCCGAGATACATGTTGATGCCGGCGCCGACGAACCACAGTGGCAAAAACCACAAGGCGAAGGTTCGAACCCCCGCGGCGCCCCCGAAGACGAAGCCAGCGGCGGCGCACAGCGCGAGCAAAGAGAAACCCAACGCGACGACAATCAGCGTGTGCATCGGCCGGATGCTTAGGCCGGCATCGTTTCGGTTTTGCTTCCGACTACTGCGCGTCGCTGGTCTCGGCAAGGCGCGCGATCAGCGCGGGCAGCTCGGCCAGCCGCTGGATGACCGCGTCCGGGACCACGCTCCCGATCGCCGGCGAGCCGGAGTGTGGGCGCCACACGCCGCGCATGCCCAGCTGTTGCGCGCCCCACACGTCGTCGATCGGGCGGTCGCCGACCATCACGGCCTGCTCGGGCGATACTCCAAGGCGATCGAGCACGTGGAGGAACGCTTCTCGATGCGGCTTGCTGTGGTTCATGTTCGACGTGTACGCGCGCACGTCGAGTAGCTCGAGCAAGCCATCACGCTGCAAGAAATGCTCGTGATACGCCTCTGGCCAGTGCGTGTTGGAGAGCAATGCGAGCTTCAACCCCGCCGCGCGCAGCGCGCGCAGCGTTTCCGCGGCGTCGGCATGATGCCGAATGTGGGGCGTCCAGGCGTCGAGGTGGCGCTGCGCCGTTTCCTCGACCAATGCTTGGCTGACGTCGAGTCCCAGCGCTCGCGACTCGGCCTCAAGGATCTGTTGCAAGGTGCCCGTTTTCTGCGACGCCTTCACCCCGTCCCAGTAGCGGAGCTCGGCCGCCAACAGCTGCGCGGTCAGCTCCGGCTCGGGGCGACCCGTAGCGAGCGCGAGATGCGCGGCCGCGAGTTTCCACATATCGTACAGTTCGATCTCGGCGTACTCCGACAGGGTACCGCCCCAGTCGAAAACCACGGCTTTAATCTGCATTTGTGGCGGCATTGTGCCTGCGTCCGCGCGTGCAGACAATCCACCTGCGCCGGCCGCCTCCCCGGCGCTCGCTTTCTGTACTACGGATGAAGCATGACCACGCATACGGCAGTGTTGATCCCTGGTGATGGCATCGGTCCGGAGGTGAGTGACGCGGTGCTGAGCGTGCTGGAAGCCGCCAAGGCGCCAGTCGTCTTCGAGACTCACCACGCTGGCCAAACCGCGCTCGACTTGAAGCTGGGTGATACTTTGCCCGAGAGCACGCTGAACGCGATTCGTCTGCATCACGTGGCGCTCAAAGGTCCGTGCACCACGCCCATCGGCAAAGGCTTCAGCTCGGTGAACGTGGGTCTGCGCCGGACCTTGAATCTATACGCCGCGGTGCGACCGATTCGCAGCATGCCCGGTGTGAAGACGCGCTTCGAAAACGTCGACCTCGTGATCGTTCGTGAAAACACCGAAGGCCTGTACAGCGGGATCGAGAACCTGATCACCGACGGCGTGGTCGTGAGCATGAAGGTCGCCACGCGCATCGCCTGTAGTCGCATCGCGCAATGGGCCTTCCGCTATGCAACTCACAGAAACCGTCGGAAAATTAGCCTGTTTCACAAGGCGAACATCATGAAAATGAGCGACGGCATGATGCTCGACGAAGCGCGCAAGGTGCACCAGAGCGACTACCAGAACATCCAGTACGAAGAAGTAATCATCGATGCCGCGCAGATGCGCATGGTCCAAGACCCGACGCAGTTCGATATCGTGCTGTGCGAAAACTTGTATGGCGATATCTGCTCGGATCTGTGTGCGGGTTTGGTCGGTGGCCTAGGCGTCACGCCCGGCGCGAACATCGGTGACGATGACGCCGTGTTCGAAGCGGTGCACGGTTCGGCGCCGGACATCGCGGGTAAGAACCTGGCCAACCCCTTGGCGCTGCTCATGAGCGCGACGATGATGCTCAAGCACTTGGCCGATACTCGTGGTGATGAAGCTTGCCGAGCTGCCGGTGAACGCATCCGTCGCGCGTACGACCGCGCCCTGGAAGAAGGCCAGAAGACCCGAGATATCGGCGGGTCGCTCGGCACCACCGAGTTCGCCCGCGCCGTCAGTGAGCGACTCGACGGCTAGCGCTCAGGGGCGTTGTCCCACTCACACAGGGATGCAATCGTGTGCTGGCAGTAGCGGTCGTTCCACTCCCCGTCGTCTTCACCACCGGTCCACTGGAACGCACAATGCTCGTAGCACGTGCCCCCACCGTTGCTCTCCCCGCATTCTGAGCCGCTGGCGTCCGGTTGGTTCCAGGACCAATTGCTGTACTCGAAGGGCTCGCCCGTGACCCAGCTGTAAACGCCGACCTTCGGGTCCTTGGGGGCGTTGCCGTCTTTCGAGCCGATCCAGTGCTCTTCCGAATGCAAGCTCCAGGCAAATTGGTCTTCCGCTTCGTTCAGCAGGGTGACCAAGTGCGCGCCCAATGATTTGCAGTACGTTTGGGCGGCGGTGAATGTCCGCAGCTCGGTGACGACCAAGTAGCAGTGCTTCGTCGAGGGCAAGTACGTGGCACCCGGGCCAAACGCCGAGCAGTCGGTCAGCCCGCTGCCGCCGCCGGCTTGGTCGCCCGCGCCGCTTGCTCCGCTGCTGCCGGCACCGCCGCCGCTTGCGCCACCGCTGTGCCCGCCGTCACCGCACGGAAGCGCACAAGCCGCGCCGCTGGTACCCGAAGCGGCACTGCCGGCACTTCCAGCCGAGCTTACGCCTCCGCTTCCCGCGCTCGCCTCCGAACCCGCGCTGCCGGAGGTACCGGCACTGCCGATGCTACCGGCACTGCCGGTGCTACCCGCCTGCGACGGGCTATTGTCGAACAGCTTCAGGTCGTCGTTCGGGCCACCGCAACCGCCTGTGCCCATGAACCAAAGTGCGCCGCTTGCGAGCAGGCACGCCCGACCGATCATCGAGAACGCCTGGGTCTGGAGAATGGGCTTTGCCAAGAGTCGCGATCCAGTCAATCTGGAACTAGTACCAGATCTACGCGCGCTGGACCAGGTTTGCCCGGCCCAGGTCGACGAAATCGTCTCGATTCGAGCTGCCGACGGCCCGCTACTTCCGCGGACTGCTGCCCGCGCCCTCGGAGTCCGCAACTTTCGCCGTTAACGGACCGTGAATGGGCTGCGCGCCGCTCGGCACCACGCCGGACACCGGCGCGGCCACTGCCTGCACCGAAAACTCGTGCACCACTCCGCGGCGCGTGGACGCTTGCGGTGCCAGAGACTCCTGACTGGGCGCCAAGAGCTCACTGACGCAAGCATTGCAGCGACCGCAGCCTTCGGTCGCGCCTTCACCGAGGTATTGGCTCAGGCACGACAGCTTACACTCGCTCGCTTCGGCGAACGCGCTCACCGAAGCAAGCCGGCGCGCATCTTGCTCGCGCAGGGCATACAGTTGGGCGCCGAGGCGACGGCATGCTTCGTCCAATTCGTTGGCTGTGCACAACACGCGCACCCAGCCGGCCGCGCGCGAAACCACACCGACGTCCGCCAACAGCGCGGTGAGTCGGTCGGTCGTGCGTCGACTTTGACCGGTGCCGAGCGCCAATGCTTCGAGCGAAACCGTGCGCCCTTCCAGCGCAGGCGTTTCGAGGGCGCGGCCGAGCTCGGCCAGATGCGTGGCACGAAAGCGCAGCTGTGACAGCATGACTTCGTGCAGGCTGCGGTGACTCGATTCATGCAGAAGCACGCACATGGCGGGCAGGCCGTCCGCGCCGGCGCGCTGGATTTCGCGCAAATATTGCTCGATTGAAGCGGGAGACTGGTAGTGCACGACGAAGCGCAGATCGCGCTTGCTGGGCCCGCGACCGAGGCCGAGGTTTGCCTCGGCCTGCTCACCGATGCCCGGCAGGCCGCTGCCCGGCGCGAAGGCGCTGACCGCGACCATGACCGACCGCTGACCAGGCAAGTTGAACTCCGCGAGCCCGGATGTGCGATCGGCCGCCGTCATGCCGCTGTGGTGCCGATGCGCGGCAATGCCGGCCCCGCGGAGCGCGGAGTACACGCTGTCGACATCGTGGGGTGTTGCGCAGAGTACGAGCCCGGGCAAAGTGAGGCGTTCGACCAAGCGCACGAGCGCGGCTTGACGCCCTTCACCCCGCCCGAGCTTGGTCACGAGCTGCACGTTCGCTCGCACTGGCGGCGATTGAATCGTGACCGGTGCGCGGAGCCCGAGGCGCTCGCGCATGTCTCGCCGCACGGACGCGGTGGCGACGCGAGTCAGCGCCATCATTGGTGGAGATCCGAACGAGCGTAGGGTAGCCCCGAGCTCCGCGTAGGACGGGCGAACCTCGTGCGATCCTTCGGAACAGCAGTGCGCCTCTTCGGCGACGAACAGCGCTATGCCTGTTTTGCTCAGCGTTTGCTGGACCTCCGGCGCGTGCAGAGCCTCCGGGGGGAGCAAAACCAAAAGCGCGCCGCCGCGTGAAATGCGGGTGAGCGCTGCGCCCCGCTCCGGTCCTGCCAGGTCCGCCGATAGGTACACGACCGGCAGCCGTTTTGCGATCAGCGCGTCATGTTGCGCTTTGAGCTCGCCGGCGATGGGCGAGATAACGACCGTTGGCTGCGCGAGTTGGAACGCGGCGAGTTGGTAGCAACTGACGGCGCGCTCGTCATCCGTGATCACGACTAGGCTATCGTGCCCTTCCAGCGCGGCGCGGATGGCAACGCGCTGTTCGTCGTTCATGGGGGCACGACCCAGCAGCGCGGCGTTGGCCTCGATTGCGTGCCAGGTGTCCGGCGTAACGCGGACGCGTGCGGCCACGCGCAGGGTCGCGGCGGGCTGGCTCGGCGCGGCCGCCTGCAGGTCGTCGATGGCAATGGTCACGCCGGCGGCGGTCGTACTCGCGGGCAACGTGCGATCGGCATTCGGCTCTGCGTGGCCCACGCGGGCGGGCCGCGGCGCACGTGCGACGAGCAGCCGCGCGGCGAGTCGCTTGGGCCGCGGCGGCAGGATCAACGAGTGACTGACACGGGGTTGCGGCGTCGGGCGCGTGGGCTTTGCCTTTGCGCTGGGCTTTGCCTTTGCGCTGGGCTTTGCCTTTGCGCTGGGCTTTGCCTTTGCGCTGGGCTTTGCCTTTGCGCTGAGGACGGTCTTGACCGGAGGCTTGCCCTTGGCGACGGCTTTCGCGGGTCGGGCCCTCGCCGGCTTGGCTTTGGCCTTCGCCGGCGAGACACCTGAACGCTTGGCAGCCCTCACCGGCGCTCGTTTGCTTTTGGCCTGGGCGCTTGGAGCACGCACATTGGCCTTTTGAATGGGCTTTTTTGATTTTTGGGGCATGCCTCGCTCCCGATCGAAGCGACGACGACTAACACCGTCCGTGACAGAAATACAGTGCACAAATGCGTAGCTTGGGGCTCTTCGTCATCAGCGCCCGTTCACGTCGGTAGGGGTTAGGCTGCGGCCCCGTGAGCTTCCCGCTCTTCGAACTGTTTCCAAAGCTCCCGCAGCGCGTGGCGCGGGCAGAGCTTGGCCGCTTTCCGAGCCCGGTCGAACCGCTCACGGCGGTCGCGCGTGAGCTCGGCGTGAGCGGCAGCGAGTCCTGGGTCAAGCGCGACGACCTCTCGTCAGCCGTGTACGGGGGCAACAAGGTACGCACGCTCGAGCTGCTCTTGGCCGAGGCACGCGCGCGCGGTCATTCGCGGGTCTTCGCGACCGGCGCGTTCGGATCGAATCACGCGCTCGCTACTGCGCTGCACGCGCCGCAGCTCGGACTCGAGCCGGGCGCGCTGCTCTTTCCGCAGCCGATCTCCGAGGCCGCGTTCTCGAACCTGCGCGCACTCGTGGCCACTGGCTCGCGGCTGCATGCGCTGCCGCACTGGAGCGCGTTTCCGTTCGGTCTCGCTTGGTTGCGCCTGAGCGCAGAGAGAGAAGCGTACGTGATGGTGCCGGGGGGCGCGACGCCACTCGGCGCTTTGGGCTACGTCTCGGCTGGGCTCGAACTCGGACGCCAAGTCGCGGCGTACGAGTTGCCGGCACCGCGGCGCGTGATCGTGGGCGTGGGTTCGACCTGCACGTCTGCCGGCTTACTCGTGGGGTTGGCCTTGGCGGCGCACTTTCGCGTAGGCTTCGAGCCCGCTACGCTGCCTCGGTTGGTGTCGGTTCGGGTCTCGCCTTGGCCGGTTACGAGCCGCATGCGCATTCTGAGTCTCGCCGCGCGCTGCGCCCAGTTGCTGCGCGAACTCGCGGGCGCGCAGGTGCCACCTTTGGACGCGCGCGCGCTCGGCGCCCACTTCGAGGTCGACGGTCGCTACCTGGGGCCCGGATACGGTCAGCCGAGCGTGGCGGGCAACGACGCCGAAGCGCTTTGGCGGCGTCTCGCTTTGCCGGCGCTCGACGGCACGTACAGCGCGAAGGCGGCCGCCCGCGTGCTAGCCGGCATGCGCGGGCGCGAAGCCGGGCCCACGCTTTTCTGGTCGACTAAGTCGAGTGCGCCGCTGCCGACTCGAGCGCTGGACGAAGCGACGCTCGCGGCCGTGCCGCTGCGCGTTCGGGCGTGGCTGCTGCGCGCCGAACGCCAGCTGACCTCGGCTCCGGCGCGCTAGCCCTTGGGAACCAAACTCGCCAGCGCGCGCATCAGCATGGTATCGACGCGGCGATAGTAGTCGCGCGTGACGGCGATTGACTTCTCTTCGTCCGCTGCCTCGAGCGTCGTCACCAGGTCGCGTAAATGCTGGGGAAAGCTGGGCTCGAGCATCCACAACGCCGGAAAGCGATCGAGCAGTTCGCGGTACGCATCCAAAAATGGATTGGCGATCCAACGCACGGCCACGGAGTGTCCTGCGTCCAGCAGCGCGTCGAGCCAACGTTGAAAACCGTGTGCGATCACCACCGGGTCGCGCCGTTCGAATGCGGCGATCAGAAGTTCGGTGATATCGCGCAGCCGCGCGATGTCGTCGGTGCTCGCGCGCTTGGCCGCGAGGCGCGTGGCGAATTCGAGCACCAATAGGCGGGCCGGGAGGATGTCCTCGAGCAGCGCATGGATCTCGGCGGCGTTGCCGGTGTTCTCCAGGAACGGTGGCAAGAGCTCCATCGTGCCCGTCTTGCGAAAGTCGGCGACGGTCACGCCTTGGCCGTGGCGCACTGTCACCAAGCGGGCTTGCTCGAGCATGCGCACCGCTTCGCGCAGCGTGTTGCGATTGGTTCCGTATTGAGCGGCGAGCTCGCGCTCTCCGGGCAAACGCTCGCTCGGCTTGAGCACCCCCTTCAAGATCTGGCTGCGCAGATCGCGGAAGATCGTGGCGGCGATGTTGGTCGAAGGGGGTGCGCGGTGTTCCATGTTCGTGCACAGTCTCGGCTCGGCCGAGGCCCGCGCACAAGCCTACAGCAAGATCGAGACGCCGGCCGACAAGTACGGATACCCGAGGCGGAGCAGGAAACCGACCGAATCAGTGATGAGGAAGCGCCCGCCGGCCGAGAACGAGGCATCCACATTGTTGTCGCTGCCCACGCCGGGACAGTAGTTGGCGCCGCAGTTGACGCCGTAGTCGCTATCGTAGCGGCGGTGCTGCAGCACGAGGCCGCCTTCGCCGAAGACGCTGATCTTGGGCAATAAAAAGAAGTTCCACTGAACGACCACGGGGATCGACCAGATGTCCGCGGTGTATCCGTTGCCGTAGTAGACCCCGGCCCGGTCGTAGCGCGGGCAGCGCGAGTTGATGCCGGCGTGCGCCCAGTCCAAGCCGAAGCCGATGCCCATGTTGTTGTTGATGCGCGGGATAGGGCCGTTGTCCAAGAACGGAATGGTCGCGCGGAACCCAGGGCCGAAGCCGTCATTGGCGCAAGGGGCGTAGTCGTTCCACTGCACGATCAAGTGCGGCTCGAGTTCGGCCGGGTAGAGCGGGTGAGCTCCCGGTTGTTTGATCTGGGCCGAAGCCAGGGCCGGCGCTGCGAGCAGAGCGAGCACGACGCAGGTTTGCGTAAGGCGCATGTATCTTCCTTTCTAAGTTATGATGTCAGGGTGCAGACGCTGCTCGACTTCACGTAGCAGCCGCGGCGCGCCCAAGTTGATCCGTGGGCGCGCGCTCGACACCCACTCCCGTACAACGGATTGCCCGTGGTCGTCCATCGCGAGACGTGGACGGTCGGCCAAGATGCTGCGTAAGCGCTGCGCAACGAGTTCGGCAGCGGGATTTTCGTGAACCGGACCACGGCTGCGCAAGTTGAGGCATAGATGCCGAAAGCGCTCGTGAGCATCGCTCACCTGCCAATGGATGTGGCCCTGCACATGCTCCGTCAATGCGCAATCGACGGCTGACAAATACGCCTCGTTTGCCTCGTTTTCTCGAGCAAATGCCGCGTCGAGCAACAACTCGACGCCGACGTGTGCGACCGCTCGAGCGGTGCCGCGAGGCAAGCCGCGCCCGTGCAGAAAGCGCGAAGCCTCGTGGGAAAATTCTAGAAAGGACGGCGACCCGTGGAAAGCGTCGTCCGTTCGGTGGTGGAAGGCCAGGCCCGCCTGCAGCGTGTCGAGCGTGGCCGCGGGCGGGCGCGTGCGCAACATGGAAGCGAAATCCGGAAGCATCGCCGCCAGCACGAACTCCGCTCGAATCGAGCCGCGAGTTGCCTCGTTGCGTCGCGCGATCCACGCATGACCAAAAAAATTCATGGCAAAAGGACGAACTAACCTTCTATGAACGGGGAATGCCTGCGCAGCGTTTCGCGGTCGAACTCGTGGCTCGAGCGCCGCTTTCGAGCCGTGTGCACCGGCTCCGCTTCGTTTCGCGGTCGCCCTTCGATTGGGCGGCGGGGCAGCACTTGGTCGTCGTTGTCGCTCGGGGACAAGCTCTGTTCCTACCCTATTCGATTGCGTCTGCGAACGACCCCAACAAACCTGGGGAATTCGAGCTGGCCGTCGCCATTCACGACGGCACGGACGTGCTGGACACTCTGCCCGTCGGCTCCGTGCTGGAAGTGGAGGGCCCTGCCGGCGGGTTCACCTGGCAAAGCGAGCCGAGCCCGGCCGCGTTGTTCGTGGGGGTGGGCACCGGCATCGCGCCGCTGCGCGCGCTGATCGAGGAAGAGCTCGCGCGCGCCTCACGCACGAAGCTAATGCTGCTCGCCGGTCATCGAGAGCCCGAAGACGTGTTGTTCGCCGATGACTTCACGCGGCTCGCGGCTCAGCATGCCCGCTTCCATTTCATTCCCACGCTCACGGGCGCGAGCCCCACCTGGCTCGGTCGACGCGGCCGAGTGCAGGCGCGATTGATCGAAGCGGTGAATTCATTGGGGCCGCTCGATGCGTACGTCTGCGGCCGCTTGGACATGGTGAGTGAAGTCGTGACTGCACTCGTCGCGCATGGCGTCCCAGACAGCCGGATCCGCAGCGAGGGCTTTTAGAGGCTGGCGCGGTTCGAGCGCGGTCGGGACTTGGCGGCCACGCGGCGAGCGGTGGAAGGCGCGGGTGGCGGCGCGGAAGTTTTCACGGCAGGAGCCAGCGAATGCATCGGCGCCAGTGATGTCCGCGCCGCGGGCAAGAGCGATTTGATCGGCAAGGCCCCGCCGCTGCCGATGCACGTCGCGAGCAGGGCCGCGGCTGCTTGCAGGTCTTCCAACAGCGGCTCGTTGCCGGTCGTCGCGCTGCAGCGCGCGCGAGCGATGCGATAAGCGGCGCGTCCCGTTCCCCGCGATTCGCGAACCAGGCGGCGGTAACCGTCGGTCTCCCGTGCGAGTTGGATCAACCATTCTCGAGGATCGGCGAATTCGATTTGGGTGGGGCGCATGGTAATTCTCGTGGCGTTTCGATGACAACGGCCACCGCTCGGGACCGCGTAAGCCCGGCTACTGCAACGTATGTGCCTCGGCGGGCATACTGTTCTTCACATTGCGGCGATTCTGGAATCGGTCCCGCAATCGCGGGCAATCGCCGTGTCGGCCGCGGGGCCATCACGAAGAATGAGGATCGATGGCCGATTCGTGTGTCCTTTACCCCTGACGCCCGTGTCAGGGACAACGCACTCGAGTGCGACGCGCTGAGTCGGAGCGCGTACCCGTGTTCGCGCCCTGCTCGCGATTGAACGGAAACGCAACGTCCGGCACGCGCTCTGTTTCGATTCTGTCGAAGCGGCGCGCGTGTATCAGTGACGTGAGCGCCGCGCTTCGGCAGACTGCCGCGACCATGCCCGCTCGAAACACCGTGTCGCCGTCACGCAAAGTTCGTTGTTGGTGGTGCGGTGACGACCCACTCATGACCGCGTATCACGACCGCGAATGGGGCGTGCCCGTGCACGACGACCGCGTGCTATTCGAGTTCTTGACCTTGGAGGGCGCCCAAGCCGGCTTGAGTTGGCTCACCGTGTTGCGCAAACGTGAAGCCTATCGAGCGGCGTTCGCCGAGTTCGACGTGCAGCGCGTCGCGCGTTTCAGCCCGCAACGCATAGAACGGCTGATGCTCGACCCGGGTATCGTGCGGAACCGGCTCAAACTCCAGTCGACCGTGAAGAATGCGCGCGCGTTCATTGCCGTCCAAGCAGAGTTCGGCAGTTTCGCGGCGTACCAGTGGCGCTTCGTCGACGGCGCGCCGCTACAAACCGTGGTGCGCCAGCGCGCGGACGTCCCCGTGCGTACGGCGATTTCCGACAGCTTCAGCAAGGACCTGAAGAAGCGCGGCTTCAGCTTCGTCGGTTCGACCATCATCTATGCGCACATGCAGGCCGTCGGCATGGTCAACGACCACTGGCTCGAGTGCTTTCGCGCGGCGAAGCTGTCAGGCAAGAAGCCCCGCGCCAAACGCTGAGCGACCGCACGCGTCAGCTGGCGAAGGATTCCCAGTCGAGATCCGCGCACAGGACCCGCACGCCGTCCGTTTCCGGAATGGCGATGGAGAACGTGACGCAGGCTCGCGCGTCCGCGATCGACAGGTACGGACGCGAGATTTGCACCGCCATGGGCTGAGCGATGGCGCGCCGGAAATAAGGTCTGCGGAACCAGTTGGCGCCCTCGGCGTCAGCGCAGGGCAGGTAGCGCGGGTCGAGTCGGCGCGCTGCCTCGCGCGTGCCGATGTTGCCTCCGACTTGCACGCCTTCGGACGACAGCAAGTAGCAGCGCTGCACTCCACCCAGCGCCAGGAACTCCGCGAAGGCATGCTCGGACTCGCCGCCCAAGCGAAACAGCACCGCCGCGTCTTCGAATTTTTTCGAGTAGTGGGCGAGCACCGAACGCTCGCTGCTGGATTGACGACGGGCGCGATCTTGAAAGCAGTTGAATAGCTCGTTCAACGTACCCCGGTAATCTTCATCCGGAGTCAGACACGAACGCGGCTCCCCGAAGTAAAAGCCCTGCACGAAGTCGACGTCGCTCTCCATGGCGATCAGCGCATGTTCCGCCGTCTCCAGTCCTTCCATCACCACCAAACAACCGGCTTCGTGGATCAACGACACCAGGCCGGGCAGGATGCGGCGTACCCGAGGCGTGCGCACCGCTTCCACGACCATCGATCGGTCGAGCTTCACGATGTCCGGCTTCAGCCGCCAGATACGCTCGAAATTCGACTCGCCCGCCCCAAAATCGTCGATAGCGACCAGGCAGCCGAGATCGCGGAAGTACTGTACGCAGCGCGCGAGGTTCTCTTCGTCGTAGGCGGAGGTCTCCAAGATTTCGACCACCACGCGGTGCGCCGGCAACCCGTGGCGCTCGAGAACGCGAGGCAAAATCGTACGTGTGGAGTGCCCGTCCAAGATTAGCGCCGGACTGACGTTCAGAAATATCCAATTGTTCGCCGCGCCCTGCAGCACGCAATTTTGCACGTGCAGCGCGCGACAAATCTGGTCGAGCGCGATCGCGTCGTCACCCGCTTTGCGAAACATGCGATGCGGCGAGACCAAGCGGTCTTCGGCGTCGTAGGCGCGCAGCAGCGCCTCGTAGCCGACGGGCTTGTGGTGGGCGAGACTGAGCACTGGTTGCAGCGCCGTGCGCAGCGTGTACTCGCCGAAGCGCGCATGAGCGAGGTTGCCCTCGACCTTGATGCTCGCGAAAATTTGCTGCAGCCACGCGAGATCCACGCGATCCGGAGTGGAAGGCGGCGGATGTGACGAACGGTGAATGACGGGCGGGTGCGACGACAGGCGTCGCCTCGGCGACACTCGCGCTGGCTCGGGCGTCTCCGCCTCGGTCTCCGCGGCCGCGCGCGGGGCGACCGGGGGATCGTGATCCGCGGGATCTGCCAAGACGCGTCGAAGCATAGACTCGTAGCCTGGCACATCGGGCATTTCGCGTCCGTTTCGAAGCCAGCTTGCGTGCAAAGCAGGTGCGACTCTAGGGTACCGTGTGCGTGCGTGTATCAATCGCGAACTCGCGGCTTGGGAGAGGCGCTGCGCGCTCACTTTGCTCGGCGCGTGGCTCGCGTTTTTGGGCCTTTTTTGCGCGGCAGGCGCGATTTATCCGGGCGGCAACTGGCTCGACCGAAGCGCGCACGGCCACGTATTTTTTGCGAACTACTTTTGTGACCTCACGCAGCCGGTATCACTGTCTGGGGTGGACAACTCACTGGGGTCGCGCCTGGCTCAGCTTGCACTTCTGTGCTTTGCGGTGGCCCTCGCTGCCTTCTTTTGGTTGATTCCGCGCTATTTCGTAGGCGGCGCGCGTGCCACCGTCTGGGTGCGCAGGCTCGGCCAATGCGCCGTGTTGAGTTACGCGGCGGTACCGCTCACCCCTTCGGCGCGCTTTGGTGAGGTGCACGCGTGGCTGGCGTTGCTCGCGGGAGCATTGGGCATCGCCGCCGCGCTGTGCGCGGTCTGGGCACTGTGGCGCTCGGGTCGAACGGCGCGCGGGCTCGCTGGCATCGGGGCCAGCGCGCTCGCCGCGGGCACTCTGCACGCTGTATTGTTCGTTCACTACATGCACGGTAGCGAGCCCGCGCCTCTGATCGTGCCGGCCGCCCAGAAGGTGGCGGCGCTCCTGCTCAGCGCCTGGATGCTCGGACTCGCTTGGCTGACCCTGTTCGGCGATGTGGCTATTCGTCGCCGCGAAATCGATCGGTAGCCCGCCGGTCCGCCTTCGTGGGTCGACCGGCACCGCGCTCGCGCACCGCGACGCGCTCCTCACGGGGGGGCGGCGGGGGCGAATGATCGGCATACAAGCGCCGGGCCTCGGGCGGCCCCAATCGCTTCTCCGCAAGCTGAAGAACTTCCCAGACGATGTTGCCGCGCGGGGAGAACGCGCGGATCTCGTCGCCCACACGCAGCGCCAAACTGGAGCGCGCGGGTTCACCGTTCACGCGCACATGGTTCGCTTCACATGCGGTTTGCGCCAGGGTCCGCGACTTGAACAAGCGCGACGCAAAGAGGAAGCGATCGAGCCGCACCGACTCGCTCAACGGTTCACCACGCCGACCTCACTCTGTTCGTGCTTCGACGGCCGGCGCCGGCTGATTGTCGATGGCCGAGCCCGGGGCAGGCGGCTCGACCGTCGCCGCCGGAGCAGGTTGAGGCGGAGGTTCTGGTCGCTCGATTACCGGTGAAAAGCCGCGCGCGACCGCTGCGCGAGCTTCTTGGCTGGGCTGCGGTGAAGCGCGCCTCGCGTGTTCGCGTTCCGGCGCGCGTTCGGTCTCGGTCTCGATCAGGTTGCTCGCCAAGGCCGCGCTGTACATTGCCTGCCTCGGACGTGAGCCGTCGAACGTGCTCGGCCGATCCGCCACCGGCGGGGCGTCGCCGAAACGGGCAGGGATCAACAGCAACGCGAGCGCGACGAACCCGAGCGAACCTGCGGTGAGGCCGACGCACGGCGCCCATCGCCATTCGAAGAATTCACTGACCCAGGACGGTACTCGCATGTCGAAAGTCCTTACTGCGAGCGGTGGGGAATGCCTACCGGACCGAGCCAGGCTACACGCGACGCCGGCAATCGTCACGAGGCACGTTGCCTCATGGTCAGGTTTCACTGGAGTTTCGCCTCCGGCGAGTTCCGCCCCCCCCGAAGTCGATGGGGGCGACATCGGCGGTCGCCGAATGCTCAACCCCCCGAAAATTCATCCTCCGCGTCCGCCCCCGGGGGCGTCGCATCGTCGCGATCCAACAGGTAATTTTCAGGCAGGCTGACGGCTTGAGTGCCAGAGCCTTTGCCGCGTGGCACGCGCATGGCAGACGGCGGGAAAGGCTGGCTACCGTCGATGTTCTGCAGGGCATCACGCAGGTCCGAGAGCGTGGCAATTTGCATGAGCCGCTGCCTGAGCTCGGCCGAACCGCGAAAGCCCTTCGTGTACCAAGTCGAGTGTCGGCGAAACGAGCGCATCGCCATGCGTTCACCGAACCAGCCCGTGAGCAACGTGGCGTGCTCGAGCATGATCTCGACGATGCCGCCCAACAGCGGTGGGTTCTCCGGCTCACGGCCGTCGAACACACTCACCAGATCGCGAAACAACCAGGGCCGGCCGAGGCAACCGCGGCCGACGATCACGCCGTCGCAACCCGTGCTGCGCATCATGCGCAGCGCGTCTTCCGCCTCCCAGATGTCGCCATTGCCGAGCACGGGAATGCGGGTGACCGCCTGCTTCAGCTCGCCGATTGCCTCCCAACGGGCTTCGCCGTCGTACAGCTGCGCGGCGGTCCGCGCGTGTAGTCCGACCGCGCGACAGCCCTCCGCCTCGCCGACGCGGCCTGCGTCCAAAAAGGTCAGGAGCTCGTCGTGAATGCCCATCCGGAATTTGATCGTGACTGGCACCGTGCCCGCGTTCTGCACGCAGGCGCGCACGATTGCGGCGAGCAGCTTCGGCTTGACCGGAATCGCCGCGCCACCCCCCTTGCTCGTGACTTTGCGCACCGGACAGCCGAAATTCATGTCGATGTGATCGACTCGACCCTCGCCCACCAAGCGCTTCGTGGCCTCACCCACGTAGTACGGGTCGACGCCGTAGAGCTGCAGACTGCGCGGGTTCTCTTCTGGCCCGAAGTCGGCGATGCGCAACGTTTTTTGATTGCCCTCGACGAGTGGCCGCGCCGTGATCATCTCGCTCACGTACAGCCCTGCGCCGAAGCGCCGGCACAGCGAGCGGAACGGGTAGTTCGTCACTCCCGCCATCGGCGCGAGCACAACCGGGGGCCATACGCGCATGGGCCCAATCTCGAGCGCCGAAAATTCCCCCGGCTGGGCCGGCTTCACGTCTCGGTTCAGATCGCTTTTATAAACGTCGTCCATCGCGTAGTTACGGTTGGTCGTAGGGCAGGTGCAGTCGCGGCTTTTTATGGCGCCAAACGCGCCAGTCGCGCGCGGTGGCGGGAGCCGAGATGTCGTCACAGGCGGGCGGAGCATCCACACCGACCAGTCGGCGTGGCTCAGCCTCTTGGCTATCTGCGAGCAGGATGCGCTCGTGCTCGTCCAAGAAGTAGGCGGTGGTCAAACCCTGCCCGCGCTCGGCCGGCCAGGCATAAGCGTAGAAGTTGCGCTCCGCTCGTTCGTCGTCGATGGCATCACTCGGTTTCGCGGTGTAGCCGCCACCCTGCTTTGGCAGACACACGAGCACTAGATACCCGCCGATTTCCGCGGCCGGGCCGAGTCGGGTGTCGACTAGCTTCGGATAGCCCTCGAGCACCGACGGCTCGACTCGCTTACCCGAGCGGACGCCGAGCTCCCCGCTCAATTCGCCCAGCAGCCCCGCCGAGCCGACTCGATCGCCGTCCGGGTCGTAAAAGGCGTTCTTGCGCCACGCATCTTCGGCGAACAAGATTTCGCGCAGTCGCGAGACGACTCGCTGCTCGGTGGCAGTGGTGCCGCCTTCGACCATGCCGGGCACGGCTTCGCGTATCAGGAACCGAAACGTGCCGACCGTTGCGCATAGCCCCGCGACGCCCAGCGCGACCTTCAAGCTCAGCACTTGGCGACGAGGCTGCGCGGGAAGTGAGACGAAGCCGAGCAGGGTGCCGACGGCGGTGAACAATGCGATTTTGAGCAGCCAGATCGACGCCACTCCCGCCACACACAGCAGCACCACGCGCACCAGCACGCCGCGCGAAACCCACTCGGGTGACGGCTCGGCGTTCGGCGTCAGCGGCACGTCCGGATTCATGCGAGGGGCCCTAGTAGCACCTGGCGCATGCTTGCGGGAGTTTCAGCACGAAAACGGCGTGAAAATCGTCCGCCTATGGTTTAGCGCTGCCCGGCGGGGGCCGAGAGGTGAGCTGGGCGGCGTTCTCCAAGCGTTCGGGTTCGACGTCAGCATTGGAGTAGCCCACCAGGGGTCGCGTGCTCACGTCCGGCTTCTGTTTGATCACCGGCCGATTGCTAGCCGAGGATTGCGTGGTGAGCGCGCGCCGCAACTCTTCCGGCGGGGGCGAATTCCGCGTCGGTGGGGGCGGAGTGAGTCGCGAGGGCGGTGGAGAAAGACGCGACGGGATGGGAGACGCGTTGGGATTGCTGGGGGGCGGGCTGAGCACGCTGCTGATCGGCGTGGACGCGGGCGACGCAATCGGCGTACTTGCCGACGGCGCACTCTCGGGCGCCGTCGGTCGCCCGAGGCGCGCTTCGAATTCCGCTTGCTCGGCCGAGTACGCGCGCCCCGAACTCGAATCACGCCGTGATTCGGGCGGCGGGGGAAGCGTCGTCAGTGGGATGCGCGGGCCGCCGAGCACGCTCTTCAGTCGATGGATCTCGTAGAGCGCGTCGTCACGCTCTTTGCCGATCCGTGCCACGGCACTTTGCGCGTCGTCACGCTGGGCCTGCAAGCGCGCCACCGTTTCCCTTGCCCGTTCGCGATCTTCGGCCAGCTTCTGCGCGGTGCGCTCCAATTCTTCGCGTTCGGCGCGCTCCAGCCCCGCTCCCGATCCTTCCGCCGCCGGCTTCGGTTCGACGATTTGCACGGGTGGCGGACGCGAACTCGGCATTTGGGTGAGCGTAGGAGCCAGTGCCATCTGATTGCGTTGCTCGAGTTCGCTGAGACGCGTCCGCAGCGTCTCGAGCTCGCTGTCGCGCCGCTCGAGCTCGTGCTCCTGCTCGTCGAGCAGCTTGACCAAAAATGCGTCTTGTTGCTCGATGAGGAACGCGCGCTCGCTCGCGTGTTCTTTGCGCGTGCGGTCGAGCACCGACTCGAGTTCGCTCAGCTTGCGCTGGAAGAGCTGCTCTTGCTCGCTCGCGCCGCCCAGCAGCTCGCGCAACCCCTCGAGCTCCAACGTGAGCGATTCGTTTGCCTCGCGCGCGCCACCGACGCCGTTCCCCAGATGCTGAATGGCGCGAAACAGCCCGGTTAAACTTGCCTCGGCGCGCGCGCTCGCCGCAAGCGCCGCCTGCACACGCGCGTCACTCTCGGTTGCCAGTGCGGGCAGGGGTGTCGGTTTTCGCTGAGGTCCCTCGGTAGGCGGGAGCGTGGGTGAGTTCGACATATTCAGGACGGTCTCGGCGCAGCCGACACACTCGGACGATGGTACAGGCTTGTCGCCTTTGGTTCGAGTCCGGCTTTTCGTGGTTCATGCGTGTGAGGGCAAGCGGGCGGCGGCTTTTCCACTCCGGCGGTTATCGACTGGTCGCGCCCTGCACGCGGGGTTATGCCTTTGAAATCATGGGCGCATCCCCGGCTAGCGCAGCCACACCCCGCGATCCGTCGCGGGCACCGACAGACACTCCCTTGGCCGAACTGGAGCAGGCCCTCGTCGTCTTGGCCGAGCGGGCCACGCCTTTCGCGCGGGCCTCGCTGACCGACAAAGTGGCCTGGTTGGTCGAAATAAGCAGCCGCTTTCACCAACTCGGCCCACGCATGGTGGCCGCGGCGTGCCAAGCCAAAGGAGTCGAGCGGGGCTCGCCCCTCGAGGGTGACGAATGGCTGTCCGCGCTCGTGCCGGTCTTTCGCAATCTGAAACAGCTGGCCGCCTCGCTCGACCAGATCCGGCTCGCGGGTGCTCCCCAAATCGACCCGGCGCGAGTGTCTCGATCTGCGCATGGCCGCGTGGCAGTCGAGATGACCCCTCACGAATGGTACGACGGACTCCTCTACGCGCCGTTCCGCTCGAAAACGTGGCTCGCGCAGCACGTGGACGCTTCGGACCTGCCGCGCCACCAGGCGAGCTTCTACCAACGGCGCGACCCGCAGGGCCGAGTCGCGCTGGTCCTCGGTGCGGGCAACGTCGCGTCCATCCCCGTGCTGGACGTGATCTACAAGTCGTTCGTCGAAGGCGCGGTGTGCGTGCTCAAGATGAGTCCCGTAAACGCTTATTTGGGTCCATACTTCGAGCTCGCGCTCGCGCCGCTAATTTCGCGCGGCTTCTTGCGCATCGTGTACGGAGGAACAGAGCTGGGCGCACACTTGGTGGCCCACCCCGCCGTCGACGAGCTGCACATCACCGGCTCGCTCGAGACTCACGATCGAATCGTGTGGGGCGCTTCAGATGCCGAGCGAGCGGAGCGCAAGAAAAACGGCATGCCGCTGTTCACGAAGCCGGTCACGAGCGAGCTCGGCAACATCAGCCCCGTGCTGGTCGTGCCCGGCAAATACAGCGATGCCGAACTGGCGGTCATGGCACGGGGCCTGGCCGGAATGGTCGTTCAGAACGCGTCCTTCAACTGCAATGCGGCCAAGATGTTGGTTACGCCCCGCGGGTTCGCCCAGCGTGAAGCGCTGCTGACGCGTCTGAAGGCCGAACTCGCCCAGATCCCAACCCGAAACGCGTATTACCCGGGTGCCGAGCGACGCTACGCGGCGCTGACCGAGAATGCAGCTCACGTGACCCGTATCGGCGACGCGCGCGCGGGACACTTGCCGTGGACGCTGATCAGCGAGCTCGATCCGCAATCGGACGCCGCGCAGTTCAGCGTCGAACCCTTTTGCAGTATCTTGAGCGAAGTGAGCGTCGGGAGCGACGACCCCGTCGAGTTCTTGGCCAGCGCGACCGCATTCGCCAACGAGCGACTGTGGGGCACGCTGAACGCCATGCTCTATGTCACGCCCGCGACGGAACGCGACACGACGCTATCGGCGGCCCTCGAGCATTCGATCGCCGAACTGCGCTACGGCACGGTCGCCATCAACCACTGGCCGGCGTCGGCCTACGCGCTCGCGACGGCTCCCTGGGGCGGGCACCCCAGCGCTACGCTGGCCGACGCGCAAAGCGGGCTGGGTTGGGTGCACAACTCGCTCATGCTCGGAGCGGTGGAAAAAACCGTGCAGCGCGGGCCCCTGCGCGTATTTCCAGTTCCCCCGTACTTCCCGCGGCATCGAACATTGCAGCATTTAGGCCGCGCTCTAGCTGATTTCGAGGCGGCGCCAAGCGCCGTGGGGCTGGCCAAGCTGGGGTACTTTGCGGTCCGCGCCTGAGGTGGCACAGTCCGGGCAAATCCGGCCTCGTGTTGCCGCCTTGCCCCTAGAAATTAATGCCTGACACCGACGACGTTCGCATCGATAGCCTGAGGCCGCTGATCCCGCCCGCCATCCTGATGGAGGAGCTTCCGGCGTCCGAGGCGGATACGCAACTGATTGCCGAGGCTCGCGCCGACGTCGCGCGCATCGTGACCGGCGAAGACGACCGCATCGTGGTCGTGGTCGGACCTTGTTCGATTCACGATCCCGAGGCGGGGCTCGAGTATGCCAAACGGCTCAAACCGGTGGCTGACGCGCTGCGCTCGGATCTCAAGATCGTCATGCGCACTTACTTCGAGAAGCCGCGCACCACTGTCGGCTGGAAGGGGCTCATCAACGACCCCAAGCTCGACGGCTCGTTCTCGATCAATCTCGGCTTGCGTGTCGCGCGTAAGTTCCTGCTCGACGTGGTGCAGCTGGGCGTACCCACCGCCACCGAATTCCTCGATCCGATCTCGCCGCAATTCGTGGCCGACCTCGTGTCTTGGGGCGCGATAGGCGCGCGCACGACGGAGAGCCAAGTGCATCGCGAGCTCGCCAGCGGACTCAGCATGCCCGTCGGCTACAAGAACGGCACCAGCGGCGACGTGCAGATTGCGGTGGATGCGGTGCGCTCTTCGGCCGCACCGCATCGCTTCTTGTCCGTCACCAAGCAGGGGCTCGCGGCCATCGTCTCCACGCGCGGCAACAAGCACTGCCATGTCATTTTGCGCGGGGGCCGCACCGGTCCGAACTACTCGGCCGAAGCTATCGCGGAGGCCGGAGTCAGCCTGAGCAAAGCCGGCTTGCGCCCTGCGTTGATGGTCGATTGCAGCCACGCGAACAGCCAAAAGAACCACCAAAATCAGGTGCGCGTCGGCGAGTCGCTCGCGGCCCAGGTGAGCGCGGGCAGCCAAGCCATCTTCGGCGTGATGCTCGAGAGCAACTTGGTCGAGGGCCGTCAAGACGTCGTTCCCGGACAACCACTCAAGCACGGTCAAAGCATCACGGATGCCTGCCTCGGCTTCGACGAGACTACCCCCGTTTTGGAGCAGCTGGCGGCGGCGGTGCGGGCTCGCCGCAAACTGAAGTCCTGACTCAGCCTCGCGCAGCGTCGCTCGAACGCGCGTCTTCGATTGCGGCGTAGAGCGAGAGAGCCCCGCGGGAGACACCGCGTAGACCCACCATGAGTGCCGTGTAGGACAACGAATCCAACGGCACGCGGTGGGTGTGCGCGGCCGGTATCGCCGGCGCCAACTCGGCGAGCCAGGTCACGTCGGCCGGGAACAGACCCGCGTCCGAGATCTCGCGCCGCAGAAGCGGAAAGGTGCCGCTCTTCTGCAAGCGCGCAGCCATTCCGACGCCGGCTGGGGTCGCGTCGTGCACGATGATTGTCTTGAGCTCGGCGCGCGTTTCCAGCAAGCGCCGAGCTTCGCGAGCCAGCGCGTGTGGATAGCCGCTCTCGGCAACGATCAGCGCGGCGAGCGTCGTGTGTGCGCCGTTCTTGAGCAGCAGGTCGACCAGCGCGTCGCGCTCGACGATGATCAAGCAGTCGACCCGTGCCGGCAGGTACTCGAGCCCTGCTTGGTCGAGCGTGGTCTCGGCGACCAACTGCGGCGCGCCGCGCAGGGCCGCCCACTTGGACAACCAACGCGTGACGGGCTCGGGCGACGCTGGATCGCGCTTGGTCACCACCCCCGTGCCGACCATGCCCACGCCGGTCAGCGTCAGCGCGATGCCAAACACCAAGGTGAGTCCCCAATCGGCCTTCAGTGCGTACACCCACGTCGCGAGCCCGAGCACGATCGCGCACAACCCGAACATGCCCCGTCGCGCGACGTAGCGCGTGACCTTCACCTTGTTGCGCGCGTACGCGAGATATAGCTGGTTTTCGCTGAAAAAGTGCTGCCCGTCGCCGCTGGCGCGCGCCATCAGCTCGAGCCATTCACCGTCCGTGATGCCATCGAGTTCGGGTTGGAACACGCCTTCGCTCACGACGGGGCTCCTTGCGTTGGCCGAGGTGGGAGTTCGCCCGTACGCGCAACGCGGTGGCGTGCGCGCGTGCGCCCGGCTTTCGTTTCGGCGGCTAGGCTCGTCAGGTACTCGTCGTAGTCGATTTGCATGGTGTGGCGTCGCGAAGGCACGTAGCGCGCGAACATTTGCGCGCGTTCACGCTCGGTTCGTTGCTGGCGCTCGGCCCGATCCGGTAAATCGTAACCACCGCTCAAGAGCTCGGCGACGAGCTTGCTCTGGGCCTCGGCCAGCGGCATCACCGCGCCAACCGGTTGCGCCAACCCGATGAAACACAGATCTTCGCGATCTAGCGGGAAAATCCTCAGAAATAGCGGCAAATCATTGGCCATTGGCGCAACCACGTCGTTTTCAAGGAACGGGAACTTCACGTTGTATCCAGTCGCGTAAATGATGGCGTCCACGGTCTCCGAGCTACCATCGGCAAAGTGCACGCGCGTTCCATCTCGCCCGACCAGCGCCGGCTTGCCAATCACATCCCCTGAGCCGAGCCGCGTCAAAATGTCGGACGACAACGTGGGATGAGCTTGGTCCAGGTGATGGTCTGGCTTCGGAAGTCCGAAGTCCTCGGGGCGCCCCACGGCGAGCCGATACCAGAGCTCGGCCAACGAGCGACGCACGCTCGCCGGTAAGAACGAAGGCAAGACCGAGTTCTGGTCGATCGGCTTGCCGAACGCATACTTGGGCAACACCCACGCGCCGCGCCGCGCCGATAGCCACACCTGTTCCGCCACACCGGGGTGTCCAAGCTCGCAAGCGATGTCCATGGCCGAATTGCCCATACCCACGACCACAACGCGCTTGCCGCGCAGAGCGTACGGTTCATCCGGGTCGAGGTAGGCGTGAGAGTGCAGCTCGAGGCCCGAAAATTCTCCGGGTATCGCCGGCTCGGGCCAGGCCGGATCCCAATGGTGCCCGTTCGCAACGATGAGCGCGTCGCAGTTTTCGACAGTGCCGTCGGACAGTGTGAGGCGGAAGCCGCCTTCTCGGCGGGGGTCGGCGCGGTCTACGGTAACCTCGAAGCGGATCTGTTCCTCGAGCCCGAACGCGTCGGAGTAGTCTTGAAAGTAGCGCGCGATCAGATCGTGCCTCGGATAATCCGGGTAAGATTTCGGCATCGGAAAATCACGGAACTGCATGCGTTCACGCGAGGTATTGATGTGCAGCGAGCGATAGGCGCTGCTTTGCCCGTTCTTGTTCTTGAACACCCAATTGCCGCCGACACGGTCGCTCTTTTCGAAGCATTGAACGGGCAACCCCGCGTCTTTCAACGCTTTGACAGCGGTCAGCCCACAGGCGCCCGCCCCGATTACGGCTACCCGCGGCCGGCGACTCATGCGGATACCGCCATGTAGGTTGATCGGAGCCAGGCTCTGCGACCGAAAGCTGAAAACGTGCTTTTCATCGAAGAATTGCGAGCGCTTTAGCACGGCGTCCGGGCGAGAGCAGGAGCCACTCTCAGAAGAGCGGCGTTGGCCCTTCTAACCGCACAAAAAGCGTCGAGTGTAAGCAGGTGGCGGGGTCCGCTCGCGCCGCAAGGCTGCTACCATGTGCCGAGGAAATTGCTCGAATGCCACGCATCTTGGTAGTCGAAGACTCGGCCAGCATGCGTTCCTTCGTCAGGAACGCACTGGAGTCGGACGCGCGTGGCTCGGCGGGCCTAGACGTGGTGGAAGCCTCGAGTGGTTTCGAGGCGTTGCGGCTATTGCCGCGCGGACCTTACGATTTGGTCATCACCGACATCAACATGCCCGACATCAACGGGCTCGAGCTGATCTCCTTCATCCGCAAGAGCGAGTCCCACAAGGGAACACCCGTTTTGATCATCTCGACGCAGTCGTCCGAGCGTGACCGCGCGCGCGGTCTGTCATTGGGCGCGAATGGCTACCTGATCAAGCCCTTCTCACAGGAGTCCTTGCAGACCGAGGTCTGGCGCTTCTTGCCCTCGGGCTTCGCCCAAGCCAAGCCGCATGGCTGAGCTATCGGACAAAGCGCGAGAAGAGTTCTTCTCCGAAGCGCAGGAGATCATCGAGACTTTGTCTCGAAATCTGCTGAGCCTCGACGCCTCGATCAAGGCGGGCACCAGCGATCCCTCGCTGATCAACGAGGCGTTCCGCGCGGTCCACACGCTGAAAGGCCTGGCGGGTCTGTTCGGCGCCGCGCGGCTCGGAGCGCTCTCGCACCGCCTCGAAGACGTACTCGACGACCTGCGTCTCGGGCGTATCGATCTCGGCCAAGACGTGCTCGACGTTTTGTTCGGCGCGGTCGAAGCCTACACACGCATTCTTCAGGCGGAGAAGGCCAACTCGGACGAAGAACTCGACGTCGAGCAGTTGTTCGCCGAACTCGAGCGCATCGGCGCGGGCGCGACGGAGCACGAGAGCCCGGTTGCCGGTTACGAGCTCGACCCGGGTCTGCTCGCGGTGCTCACGGAGTACGAAGAGCACCGCTTGCGCGCCAACATCGAGCTGCAAATGCAGCTGTATCGGCTGCGCGTGCAGTTCGACCTGTCGACGATTGACAAGGTTTTGGAGGAGATGAAAGAGCGTGCCAAGCGGCACGGCGAGATCATCACCTACTTGCCGACCGGTGAAGCGACCAGCGCGGACACCATCGAGCTCGACCTGCTGATGGCATCCCGTGACGACCTCGCGACGTTGATCGGCTCGCTCGGCGCCGACAACGTGGTGATCGAGGAGATTCCGCGGCGTGCGCGGCCCTCCGCGAATCCGGGCACCCTGCCTCCGCGGCGGCCTACCGCGCTCGGCCGTCCGGACTCGCTGGGCATGCAGGGCGATCTCGAGCGAGGGGGGTTGGAGCAAGCCGCATCACTGCGCTCGCTCACGCAGACCGTCCGTGTCGACATCCGCAAGCTCGATCACCTGATGAACATCGTAGGCGAACTCGCGATCGTGCGCAGCGCTTTCGGTCGTGTGGCAGAGAAGCTGCGTGGTGAGGGCCAGCGCAAGCTCGCCGCCGAGCTACAGCGCCTGCACCGCAACTTCGATCGCCGTCTGGGCGAGATGCAAGACGGCATCCTCGAAGTGCGCATGGTGCCGCTCGGACAAGTCTTCGACCGATTGGCGCGCGTGGTTCGACAAATCAGCCGCGAAGTAGGTAAAGAGATCCGCCTAGTCATTACCGGTGCCGAGACCGAAATCGACAAGCTGATCGTCGAAGAATTGAGCGATCCGCTGATGCACATGATCCGCAACGCCATCGATCACGGTATCGAAGCGGGTCAGCGTCGGGTCGAGGTCGGCAAACCGCTGGCCGGAACGATCGCGCTGAACGCCTTCCAAAAAGGCAATCACGTGATGATCGAAGTCGAAGACGACGGTCGCGGCATCGATCTGAACGGGCTGACCGATAAAGCCATTGCTCTCGGCAAACTGTCACGTTCGGAAGCTCAGGAGATGGGCCGTGACGAAATGTTGGCTTTGATTTTCTTGCCAGGGCTTTCCACGCGCAAGGCGGCGGACGACGTCAGCGGTCGCGGCGTGGGCATGGATATCGTCAAGACCAACATTTCCAAGTTGGGCGGCGTAATCGACGTGCACAGCGAGGCGGGCATCGGCACCAAGATGACCATCACGCTGCCGATCA
>Ga0247740_1000115_pt1 | contig 40539 bp, 31 predicted proteins | sample UWRJL148409B2_FD_180942 | JGI IMG/M metagenome (GOLD analysis project Ga0247740, IMG submission 180942) | Plant litter microbial communities from Arlington Agricultural Research Station in Wisconsin, United States - UWRJ-L148-409B-2 | ecosystem: Environmental > Terrestrial > Plant litter >...
ACGCGACGCTGCAGATCACGCACGGTCTGCTGCAAGTACCCCGTCGAGCCCGCGCCGAGCGGCTTCTTGGCGTCCGTGCCGCTGGCCAGCGTGTCGAGCCGCTTCTGCGCGTCCTTCAGGTATTCCTTGGCCTTTTCGGTGTTGCCCGCGGCGAACGCGAGCCGGGCCTGATGATACGCACCGAGCGCGTTGAAGCCGAGACCATCGACGTTCGACAATTCGCCGAACGCCTTGAGCGCGGCGTCCTTGTCTCCCGAGGCTTCCAAGCTCAGGCCGACGCCTTCCAGCGCGCGGCCTTTCACGCCCACGTCGGCGCTCGCCAGCTTGCTGTCTTTGACGGCCACGTACGCTTGCTTTGCATCGGCGTACTTGCCTTGATCGTACAGCACCGAGGCGAGACCCAGCTTGGCGAACGTGGCCGCCGAAGTCGTGCCGCCATCGGCGATTGCGCGGTATTGCTTCTCCGCCTCTTGCAGGCGCAAAGCCTCGGTCGCGTAGGCAGGCCGCGTTTCGACCAAGCCGGTTTGCGGATCGGGCTTGGTGTCGTCTGCCGCGCCGATGCGCGCGCTTTCCGAACGTATTGCCGTGCTCAGCTTGGCCGACGCCTGCTCTGCCGCGCGATTGGCGCGATAGCCGTAAATGGCGTAGCCGACCCAGCCGACGAGCAAGACGATCACGACCCACTGCACGACGTTGGCGTGCCGCTTCAGCCATTCGCCGGCGGCCTGGGTGGTGCGAGCAAAGGCGTCGTCGACGATCTCGCCGGCTTCCAGGTTGCGCGCGGGGATCGCGCGGTTCCCCTGCTTGGTGCGCCGACCACCGCCGGCCATCTCTTCGCGCAAGCGCTTGTTGCGATCGCGACTCGGCTCGGGATCTTCGGTGAGCGCGCGCTTCTTCTTTTTCTTCTTCGGGGTGCTGGACGACGCGACGGAAGCGCCATCGGATGCCTCGCCCTCGCGGACCAGCTCCGCTTCCGCGGCCTCCGCCTCTACCTGCTCGGTTTCATTCGTCTCGGGCTCCGTTTTGTCGGGACCCGAAGGCGATTCGGTTTCGTCGTGCTGCTCAGCCACGGGCGCTTCTATACACCATTCCAGCGTTTAGCGGCATGCGCGGCCGTTTTTTGGAATTTGCCGACAAAACCCGGAGTTTTCCGGATCTTTACTTCATTCTACCGGAGCGTGTGGGCCAGCCGTGGCCTCGGCTTGCCAGGGCTTCGGGGGCGGAGGGGGCAGCTCGTCGGCGAGCGGCACCAACGCAAGCGCATCGAGCTGCACGGTACTGTCGGCAAAAACCACGAATTTGCCACGCAAGCCGGCGCGCGCGCCCACGCTCTTCGGCAGCTCCCCGTAGACCACGACCGGCTCGGTTCCGGGCGGGATGCGAAGACGGAGCGCTTGCGCGGCGTCCAGACTGGGGAGGCTCGGCTTCTTCTTACCGCCGCCCCAATCGGGCGCGCCTGCCGCGATCAGCACCTCGCCCGGCGCGCTGCCGGTGGCCCGCGCGCGCACGAAGGCCCGCACCCCGCGCCCGTTGCCGCCCGAGGGAATGGTCAAGGTCACGCTCACGCCGAGCGCACTCTGCGCGCGCAAACGGCGTAGGTCTTGACCCTCCGGTCCGCCCACGTACTGCAAAATTTTGCTCTTTTCCGCGGCTTCCAAGCCATTCGCCAGCGGATCCGGCACGCCCATGAAGCGCACCAGGGGCGGCGCCAGTGCTTCTTCGGTCTTCAGCGCGACGAGGGCGTTGACCAATGCCACGCGCGTCGACTGGGAGCGCTCGTTGCCGAGGGCTTTGAGCAGCGAACCCTGCCCCAACTCGCCGCCGATGTGCGCCAACGCCTCCGCCAAGTAGGGCCGCAGTCGCACGTCGTCCAAGCTCTGCACGAGCGGCCACACCGCGTCCTTGGCGCGGATCGTGCCGAGCGCGGCTGCGATCTGTCGCGAGCGATCGAAGTTGCGCGCCGCGGGATCCTGCCACCAGGCGATGAGCGTCTTTTCGCCGCGGCTGTCGCCGACCTCGGCGAGGACCAACGCGGCTAAGCGGCGCAGCGCCAGATCCGACGATTTTTCGAGCTCGAACGTATACGGCGCGCCCTCGCCCAAACGCGTGAGTGACAGGGCCGCGTAGCGACGCACCACTTCGTCTTCGTCGCGGCCGAGCGCCAAGCGGAGTGCGGGTTTAGCCTCCGCACGCTTGAGCTCGAACAACAGTTCGGCCGCTTTGCGTCGGATTGCCAGATCGGCGTCGTCCAGCAAAGCCGCGATCTCTTCTACGGCGTCACCATCACCGCTGATGCCGCGCAGGATCGCGGGCGGCCAGCCCTTGCCTTCGGCGCGCAGGCCGTTCTGCTCGTAACGGCCGTGCGACGCTCCATACTCTTTCAGCCGCGCCCGGAGCTCGGCGAACTCTTTGGGCGAGCTCGCCGAGATATCGCGTTGTTCCAACGGGTCGCGGCTGAGGTCGAACAGCTTGCACGCGCCCAATTTGCGAGCGCAGATCAGGCGCAACGAGCCTTGGCCGAGCAGGGTCTGCTCGTCGGTTTCGGCCAACACGAGCCCCTCACCCGGCTCGCGCTTTCCGGCCAATAGCGCTCCCAAATCGCGGCCGCGCAAGCGCGGTGGCTTGGGGATGTCGAGCGCGGTGAGCAGTGTGGGCAATAGGTCGACCGTCTGCACCGGTTCGGCGATGCGCCGCGTCGCAAGGGTTCCCGGGGCCGAGATCAAGAGCGGGACCCGCACCTGTTCTTCGTACACGCTAGTGCCGTGATAGTGCCCGCCGTGTTCACCGAATTCTTCGCCGTGATCGGCGGTCAAGATCACGACCGAGTTCGGACGCCGCGCGCGAAACGCCTTGACCAGCGCGCCCACGGTCTCGTCCGCGAAGCGCACCTCCGAATCGTAACGATCGAGATCGCGCTCGCCGAAGGGAAATTCCGGGTGGTTTTCGTACGGCTCGTGCGGCGCGAACAGGTGCACCCAGGTGAAAAGTCGTTTGTCGTCCGGCGCGGCGTCGAGGTAAGACTGAAGCTGGCTGACGCGCCGCGGCCCTTCGGCAAACTCGACCCAGCGGTATTCGAAGCCCAAGAACGTGTCACGGAAGCTCTGAAAGCGATCCGGATCGATGAAGAACACGGCCGGCGGATAGAAGGCCGCAGTGCGGTAGCCGTACGTGCGCAGGAGACCGGCCCAGGTGTCCGAGTCCTGCGCGATATCCTGCAGCAAGAGCGGCCGCATGTACTTGCCCGTCATCAATGAAGTGACGGAGTACGAAGTGTGCGGCGTGGGCGCGTAGGCGTGCTCGAAGACCACCGCGTTTTTGGCTAGTTCGTCGATATGCGGAGTAGTTGGCCGTGGATAGCCGTAGTTACCCAAGTGGTCCGCGCGCAGAGCGTCGACGCTGATCAATAGAAAATCACGCTGCCGCAGATCGAGCGTGCGACCGGTCTGCTCGGTGGTGAGCGATTGGCAGCCGCCGTGAGCTGCGCGCTCGCTCGGACTGAGCGAGTCACAGCGCACTTCGTCTTCCGGGGCGACGGGCACGACCTTGGTCGCGAGTTCGACGGCCCGACCGCCTAGCGGCGCGTGCTCGCTGACCACGAAGCGGAAGTTGTCGAAGCGCGCCAGCCGCTGCGCGCTCGGCAGCACGAGCAGCGCGGCCAAACACCATGCACCGAGCGTGAGCAGGCTCGCTCTCGTTTGCCATGCGCCGAGCTCTCGGCTCGCCGGCAGCGCACGGCGCATGGCTTCACCCGCGATCGGCAGCACCAGCAGCACCAGCGCGGCTAGGCCCAAGTGAAACGCCGGATAGAGCCGCACCAAGATCAGCCGGTTCGCGAGCTCGGCCAGGAGCGCACCGAATACGATGAGGCCGAAGCACCACCAGGGCCGCTCGCGCTGCAGGCGCGCCAGCAAGGGCGCGAGCGCCCACACCAGCGCGCCCAGCAACGCGCCGACGATCATCGCGAAACCACCCCGTTGGCCGAGTGTCGCGAGGTGCCGCCCTCCCCCAACCCCAAACCCCAGCACCGCCCCGGCCGCGAAACCGAACGCGCCGAGCAGGGCTCGCACGGGCCGGGTCTCGGATTGTTCCACGAACCACGCCAGCAAGGCGCCAAGGGCTGCCACGAGTGCGGATGCGGTGAGCAGCATGGGCGCGAGCCAGAGCAGACCGAATTGCACTTCCCACACGCTCGCCAGCTCGCGCGCGGCGAATGTCAGTGCAACCGCCAGCTCCAGAGCAACGACCGTCCAAACGGACCAGCACGCGCGCGCAACTCGTGCGAGCGCCGAGCCGCTCGCGACCCTGAGCGAAACCGTCACCTCAGCGGAACTCGATATTGCCGATTTCGTAGCGGCGCGTTCCGCCGGGGAGATTCACGACGACTTCATCACCGGTGGATTTGCCGATTAGGGCGCGGGCCAGGGGCGCGGACACGGAGATGGTTCCGTTTTTCAGATCCGCTTCGTCAGCGCCCACGATTTGGTAGGTGTTCTCTTCGTCGGTGTCCAAATTCGTGAGCAAGACCACGGCGCCGAAGCGCACGCGATCACCCGAGAACTTGGAAGCGTCGATCACCTCGGCCCGGGACAGCTTGTCCTCGATGTCCTTGATCCGGGCCTCGTTCAAGCCCTGCTGCTCTTTGGCGGCGTGGTACTCGGCGTTCTCTTTCAGATCACCGTGATCGCGCGCGACGCCAATGGCGCGAGAGATTTTCGGTCGCTCCTCTTTGAGGCGGACCAGTTCGTCGCGCAGCTTCTGCGCGCCGGCGGGGGTCATGGGGACGGGCTCGTTCATGTTGCCTCGGCGGGCATCTTTACTCGATGTACCGAGAGGCGCTAGTGTTGTGTTGCCTCCGGGCGGCAGAACTGGGGCAAATCCGGGCATGTCAACTTGCGCCCGAAACGGAACGCCGCTAGCAGGGGCCTCGAATGATGCGGACAACGAAGCCGAATACGCGCGGGTCGAAGCTGTCGGGCTCACGGCGCGGAATGTCGAACGGGACGCCCTGGTTGGTGCTGGGCTTGGCGCTCGCCAGCCCTTGGCTCGGCGCTTGCGACAAAGACACGCGCACCAATACCCCGCTCGACTACTCCGAGAACGCCAAGCGCGACTACGACGCGGCGATGGACGACTTCGACGACAAGAACTGGGAAGCCGCACGTCAGAAGTTGAACGAAGTGAAGCGCAAGTACGGCTACAGCCGCTACGCGCGCTTGGCCGAGCTGCGCTTGGCCGACGCCGACTACGAGCAAGACAAGTTCGCCGAAGCGACCTCCGGTTACAAGGCTTTCGTCCATGATTACCCGAACGATCCGGAGATCCCGTACGCTCGCTACAAAGTGACGATGACCCAGTACGACGCCGTGAGCGCGTCGTTCCTGTTGCCGTCACTCGAAGAACGCGACTTGGCGTACGTCAACGACGCGCATGCCTCCATTCGTGCGTTCTTGAACGACTACCCGAACAGTGAGCACGCGCCGCAGCTGGCCTACATGCAGTCGGTGGTGACCGGCCTCTTGGCGCGACACGAGCTGTACGTCGCGCGCTTCTACATCAATCGCGGCAAATTTCCGGCGGCTGTCGCGCGCATTCAATACTCCCTGCGCAGCTACCCGAATTCGGGCTTGGAGCCGGAGGGCATGGTGCTCCTGGCCGAGGTGTACTTGAAGCAGAAGGAGCGCCAAAAGGCCAAAACCGTCCTCGAATCGGTGCTCACGCGCTACCCGACGAGCCCCTTCGTGGTGCCCGCGAAGCGTTTCTTGGATCGCTTGGCGCTAGAGAAGCAAGGCTGAGCGATGCCCGATCCGTCGCCGCTCAGCACCGTTGCGCCCACCGTGCTCGTCGTGGACGACGAGAAGAACATTCGCCGCACGTTGGAGATGGTGCTCAGCGGTGAGGGCTACCGAGTGCTGGAGGCGGAGTCCGGCGAACGAGCGCTCGAGACCCTGAGCAACCCGAAAGAGCCAGTCGACGTCGCGATCTTCGATCTGAAGTTGCCGGGCATGAGCGGCCTCGACGCCCTACAACGGCTGCGCGCGGACGACGCCACCCGCGACCTACCGGTGATCGTCATCAGCGGGCACGCCACGGTGCACGACGCCGTGGCTGCCATCAAGCTCGGCGCCACGGACTTCTTCGAGAAGCCGCTGAACCGCGAACGCGTGTTGGTCAGCGTCCGCAACTCCATCCGCACCGCGCGCCTGAACCGCACCGTCGAGCAGATGCGCAGCGAGCTCGAGACTCGCTACGAGATGATCGGCACGAGCGCGCCGATTCAAAAGCTATTTCAAGACGTCGACAAGGTGGCGCCGACCAAGGCCAGCGTGCTCATCACCGGTGAAAGCGGCACCGGCAAAGAGCTCGTCAGCCGCGCCATTCATCGCTTGAGCCCGCGGCGCGACGCGCCGTTCGTCAAGGTGAATTGCGCGGCCATCCCCCGTGAGTTGATCGAGAGCGAGCTGTTCGGCCACGAAAAAGGCTCGTTCACCGGCGCTCAAGCTCGCAAACGCGGCTTCTTCGAGCAAGCCCATGGTGGCACGCTGTTCTTGGACGAGATCGGCGACATGGATCTGACCGCGCAGGCCAAGGTGCTGCGCGCGCTACAGAACGGTGAAGTCGTGCGCGTCGGCTCCGAACACGTGATCAACGTAGACGTACGCGTGCTGGCCGCGACCAACAAAGACCTGGCCAAGGCCGTACAACTCGGCACATTTCGCGAAGATCTTTTCTTTCGGCTGGACGTGTTCCCGATCCGCGTGCCGGCCTTGCGCGAGCGCAAGGTGGACATCGCGACCTTGGCCGAGGCGTTCGTCGCGGGTTTTTGCAAAGAAAACGGCCTACGTTCGAAGAAGATCGACCCCAGCGTGTTCGACGCGCTGTCCCGGCGCAAGTGGCCCGGCAATGTGCGTGAGCTGAAGAACGTCGTCGAACGAGCCGCAATCCTGTCGAGCGACGTGATCACGATCGCGGACTTGCCCGAAGATCCGCACGACAGCCCCTTCGACGACGAAGGCGAAGATTCGAGCACGGCTCCCCACGACGGGCTATCGGACGCCGAAAGCACGCCCCTTCCCCAAGCTTCGTCCGATCGCTTGACCTTGCGTGAGTACCGCGATGCGACCGAGAGATCGTACATCATCGACACGCTGAAGGCGCTCGACTGGAACATCTCCAAGGCGGCCATCGTGCTCGGCGTCGAACGCACCAATTTGCACAAGAAAGTGCGCGCCTACGGCATCAAGCGCGGCGAAGGATGAAGCTTCGCCGTGGCGCGACGGCGAACGCCGACCTCGGAGCGCTGAGCGCCGCCGCGCCCGAGCCGCTGCGCATCTCTGGCCGCGCGCCGGGAGTGGTCGCCTTCCACGGCTTCGGCGGCACCACGCGTGAAATAGAGCTCGCGGTCAGCGTAGCGGGAGAGCTCGGGCTGTCGGCGCTGGCGCGCGCGTTGCCCGGTCACGGCAGCCACGCGCGTGATCTCGCCAAGACTCGCTTTCGCGACTGGGTGGCGGGCGGAGAGAGCGCGTACGAAGAGCTCGCCAGTGCCGGCCCCGTGATCGCCGCTGGCATCTCGATGGGCTCGTTGGTGGCGGCCGAGCTCGCCATCGAGCACCCCGATCGCGTGCGCGGCCTGGTGATGCTGGCGAACGCGGCCTGGCTGCGGAGACCCTTGGCCTTTGCGCTGCGGGCGGGCGGCTTACTGCGCTTGCCCGACTTTCTGATGAGAAAGGGCGGCTCGGACATCTCCGACGCCGAAGCTCGGCAGAGCCAGATCTCGTACACGGCCGACCCCGTACACGCCGCGATCGATCTCGAGCGCTCCGCGCGCGCCCTGCGCGAGCGCTTGGGCCAAGTGCGCTGCCCGACCTTGATTTTACATGGCGCGCGCGACCGCGTGTGCCCCGTGGAGAACGCCTGGCGCGTGGCCAACCTGCTCGGCACGAACGACGTACGGGTCGTGATTTTGCCGCGCTCGCATCACATCATCACTCGCGACGTCGAACGCGCAGAGGTCGCGCGCGAATTGCGCGATTTCTATACGCGCATCGCCGCTCAGACGCCGGTCGAACCGTAGCCGCCCGCGCCGCGCGCGGTTTCGTCGAGCTCGCTCACGAGCTCGAGCTCCGCCTGCATCACGGGGCAAATCACCAGCTGCGCGATCCGCGACAACGGCTCGACCAAGAACGGTTCTTGCCCCAGATTGACCAATACCACTTTGACCATGCCGCGGTAGTCCGAGTCGATCGTGCCCGGCGTGTTGACGATGCTGATGCCGTGCTTCAACGCCAAGCCCGAGCGCGGCCGCACCTGCCCTTCGTACCCGTCGGGGATCGCAAACGCGAGACCCGTCGGCACCAGCGCGCGCATGCCCGGTTCGATGCGCAGTGACGTTGCGATCGCCGCGCTCAGATCCAGGCCCGCGGCGCGTTCGGTCTGATACGCCGGCAATGGCACTTCGATCGGACCAACCTTCTGCACGCGGAGCGGGAGTCGAGGCGAGCTCATGCCGCTCAGATCACCCGGCCCGCGGCGCGCGTCGAGCGCTATTTCATGATGTCGGCGACCGCGACGCTCACGTCGGGGAACGCGAGCAGTTGGATAGATTGGCCGTATTCGTAGCTGTCCATGCGTGCGTAGCCTTGGCCGTCGGGCTCCCGGTGAACCTCGACGCAGCGTTCGACCAGGTTGACGATCCAGTACTCCAGCACCTGGCAACTCGCGTACAGCCGGCGCTTTCGACCGCGGTCTTTGGGGAGCGATGTCTCTGCAACCTCGATGATCAGGTACGCCTCAGTCGGATGATCGTCATCGTAATTGGCGCGCGGCGCGACTACGAAATCCGGTTCGGGTTCCGAGATTTCCGACGCAGCAAAGGACGATTGGCAACGCACCCACGCTCGCCCATGGAGCGCTAGGACGAGCAATTCATTCAGCTTCTGAACGGCAGCATTGTGGGCCATGCCGCTCGGGCTCATGGCGACCATCTCCCCGTCCAAGAGTTCGATCTTCTCGTCCTCGAAGGCGCCCAGGCGTGCGAGCTGGTCGTACTCGACGCGACGCAAGGGGCGAATGACTTCAGCGGTGGTAGCCATGGGCGTTCCTCTTCGGTGAGATTAGCATGCACCTCCCCCGTTCGGCCCGAGGGGGCCGCGGGTTTCCGCAAATCGGGTCAAGCCACGCTGGCGCGCGAACGGATGCGGTGACGCTCGAAGATCACGTCCGCCATTTGGCTCAGCTTTTGCGCCTCTCGCTGGATGTCGGCGTTGTGTCGATAGTGGAGTGACGAGAACACGTAGCTCGAGAAGGCTTGGTAGCTGCGCGCAACTTCCAGCTCATTGCCGATCTCTTTGCAGATCGCGATCGAGCGCATGAAATAGTCGACGGCTTTGACTTCGTGGCCCTCGCCCCACGCGCCCGCGCCCGTCACCTCACCCAGGGTGCGGAGCGCGACTGCGAGGTGCGGTTTGCTGCGCACTTGGCCGAACAGGTCGACGGCGCGCTTGATCAATTCTCGCGCCTTTTTCAGCTCGCGTTGTTCGAGGTAGGTCTTGGCCAGAGCACGCTTGGCCTCCGCCAAGTGCAGCTTGTCGCCGAGTTCGTCGCACAGTTCTTCGGCCTGGGTCAGGTACACGACGGCTTCGTCGCTGTGACCCATGCGCTGGTGCGTGACGCCAATGCTGGTCAGCACGCCCGCAATGCGGTTGTGCTCGCCCACGTCTTTGGCGAGCGTGTGCGCTTCGGTGAACAGGCGCAGAGCCTTCTCGTGCTCGCCTTGGTCGAGCGCGAGGTGGCCGAGATCGTTCATGCTCTCCACGCTGCCGAGCGGATCGTCGAGTTCGCGGCGGATCTTGAGCGCCGCTTCCAGCGCCTCGCGCGCTTGTGCTTGTTGGCCGTGGTCACGCCAGACCAAGCCGATGTTGTTCAAGCTGAGAGCGATCGAGCGGCCATCCCCATGCTCTTTGCGCATGTCCAAGGCTTTTTTGAGCTCTTCGAGCGCGGCTTCATACTCGCCGCGCATCCACAAGAGTTTGCCGATGTCGTCATGGCTGGCGGCCACGCCGCGCGAATCGCTCACGTTTTCGAACAACGCGAGCGCGGTCTCCAAGTGGTCGCGCGCGAGGTCGAGGGAACCGGTATCGCGATACACGCGGCCAATGCGGTTGTGCGCGGCGCCGCCCTTGGCCCGTAAGCCGAGGCGGAAGGCAATCGCGTGCATCTCACGAAAGGCAGCCAAGGCTTCGTCCGTTTTGCCCAGCAAGAGCAACACGTCGCCGTGATTGTGGAGCGCGTCGATGCGCCGGCGCGCGTCGTCGTCACCCAGCAATTCGAGGCCTTTTTGGTAATAATCGTGCGCCTTTTTGGCCGCGTACTGCTGGCGCGCGATGTTACCCGCGTCGAGGTAGGTGAAGGCCGCGCGCGTCAGCGAACCGCCGTGCTCCAAGTGCCGAGCGAGCATCGCTACGTACTCCTCCTGGCTGCGCAGTGTTTCCTTCTGCGCGAGCCAATCGGCAATCGACCGATGATAGCGGCGCAAGGTCGCGGGCGGCGTGAGCTGCGCGATGCGCTCGCGCTCCAAGTTGTGCTTGAAGATATACTCCTTTTCGCCGCTGAAGGCCGAGTCGGGGACGTTCAGCACGTAATCTCGCTGCACCAGATCCCGGAGCAGCTTCTCCACGTCCTGCACGTCGCTGATCGCGTCGACCTCCCAGTACTCCGGAGCTTTCTGATCGAGGCGACCGAGCGCGACCAGCCCCCCCAGCCAAAACACGCTGCCCATGGCCGCGGCTTGTTCCAGGAGCCGGCGGTCCCGAGCGGATAGTGCCGCGATCCGGGCGGCCACGGCGTCGGCGACCGTCAGCGGCAACTTGGCGTTGGCCAGGCGATCCAGATCGACCTGCCACGCGCCGCCGTTCTCGCGCAGCACGCCCGAATCGAAAAAGATCCGGACCATGTGTTCGAGCAGCCCCGGCGTGCCGCCCGCCATACCCACACCTGCGTCGACCAAGCGCGCCGCGTTGCCTCCCTGGCACTTGCTCAAGAGCGCGCTCATGATCTCGCTCGATTCGTGCGCGGTCACCGCACCGAGCTCGATCAGTTCGTGGCGCGAGCCGCCAATTTCTCGCCAGCCCTCGTGACGCGCCAAGAACTCGGGGCGCGCCAAGCAGACGATCACGATCGGCCCCTTCAGGTTCTCGATCAGGTAGCGTAAGAGTTCGATCGAATCTTCGTCCGCCGCGTGCAAATCCTCGCACACGAAGCAGATCGGGCTGCGCTCGGCGTCACTCTCGACGAAGCTGCGCAAAATCGCGCGCCGCATCAGGCGCGCCTGCGACGGATCGTCGGCCACGGCGCGCGTCAGCGGGCTCTCGGCAAACGGCAAATTCATCAACTCGCCGAGGAAGTAGCTGACATCCCCGACACGCCGGTCCTCGAGCACCAGCGCCAGCTCGTCCTTGATCTTGGCGCTTGCCGCGTTGCGGTCCGCGCCGTCGGCCACACGGAAGCGCGCGCGCAACAAGCGTTCGAACAAACCGTAAGCCAGCCGCTCCGATCGCGGGATGCCCCAGAAGGCGCGCAGCGGGGGTTCCGAGGGTGCACGATTGCGCAGGTATTCGTCCACCAAGCGCGTCTTGCCCATCCCGGCCGGCCCGACGAGGGTTACCGCGCGAGCATCCCCGTCGCTCAGCGCGCGCTCGAAAATACTGTCCAGGCGGCGCAGGTCGACGTCTCGGCCGATCAGGGGGGCTTTCAGGGCGAGGACGGCCGGAACGGGCCCTTGAGTCATGGGACCGGGATTTCGCCCGATTTTGCCCAGGGTCTCAAGAGGTCAAGCGCAGATGAGCCGGCCGGGAGACGAATCCTCGACAATTGCGCCCGGCCCCGGTGAAAAAACCGATACGACCGAGTTGCGCGCGGGCTCCGCTTGTTAGAGGCTCGGCGCCCATTCGTCTGCTAGGTTTCGAAATTACCGTGGCACTGCCCGAACGTACCCCCGCTCAGTCGACCAGCTCCGAGAAACGCTCGGTGGGTCAGGGACTCTTCCGTAAATGCACCGGCTGCGGTGTCGTGAACACCGTCGAGGACCTGTCCTCGCGGTTTTACGTCTGCCCGTCGTGTGGCCACCACCACCCCATGGGCAGCCCCGACTGGCGGCGATTGCTCTTGGATGGCGCCCATCTCGACCGCTGGGACGAGCACATCTTGCCGACGGACCCGCTCGAGTTCGAAGACGGCAAGCGCTACGTCGACCGCGTGAGCCGCGCGCAGGCGACGACCGGCGCGACGGAGGCAATCGAGATCGGGCGTGCGCGTTTGGCCGACATTCCGATCGCATATGGGGCGTACAACTTCGCCTTCATGGGCGGTAGCATGGGTTCAGTGGTCGGCGAGCGCATCACGCGCTTGTTCGAGCGAGCCACGTCCGAGCGCTTGCCCGTCGTCCTGCTGCACTCTTCCGGCGGCGCGCGCATGCAAGAAGGCATTCTGAGCCTAATGCAAATGGCCAAAACGATGAGCGCGCTCGGCCGCTTCCGCAGCGTAAAAAAGCCGTATATCAGCGTGCTGCTGCACCCGACCACGGGCGGGGTCGCCGCGAGCACCGCGTTCCTGGGCGACATCAACTTGGCCGAGCCCAACGCGACCATCGGCTTCGCCGGGGCGCGGGTGATCGAGAGCACGATCAACGCCAAGCTGCCCCCGGGCTTCCAGCGTTCGGAGTTCCTGATCGATCACGGCATGGTCGACACGATTGCGCCGCGCAGCGAGATGAAAGAGCGGCTCCGATCCTTGCTTTCGCATCTCGGCAGTGAGGGCAAGTGAAGGATCTGAAATCGACGCTCGAGCGTTTGTATCGCCTAGTCCCGCTCGGCAAGAAGCTCGGGCTCGAGCGAATGCAGGCGGCGTGCGACGCTTTCGGTAACCCGGAGCGAGCCTTCGAAACCGTGCACGTGGCCGGCACCAACGGCAAAGGCACCGTCACGGCGTTCGTGTCTTCGATGGCACGCGCCAACGGCTCGAAGGTCGGCGTTTACACCTCGCCGCACTTGATGCGTTTTGCCGAGCGTATCAACATCGGCGGCCAGCCGATCAGCGACGAGCTGCTGGTCGATTTGCTCGATCGCGTGATGGATCGCGCGCCCGATCTCACCTTTTTCGAGGTCGCCACGCTCGCCGCCTTTCTAGCGTTCAAAGAAGCCAAGGTGGACTTGGGCGTGATCGAAGTCGGGCTGGGTGGCCGCTTGGATGCGACCAATGTCCTGCCCCCACCGCGGGCCGTCGCGATCACTCGCATCGCCTACGATCACATGGCCGAGCTCGGCGATAGCTTGGGCCTGATTGCGGCGGAGAAGGCGGGCATCATCAAGGCGGGCTCCAAGGTGGTGCTGGGCAAGATCCACCCCGAGGCGCGCGCGGTGATCGAAGCCAAAGCGGCCGCGGTCGGCGCGCCGATCGTCGAGCTGGCGAGCCCCGAGCCAATCGCGGGCGCGCCCCTCGCCTACCCGCGCGTGGCGCTCGTGGGCTCGAACTTGGCAGTCGCCGTGACGGTGGCCCGCGAGCTGGGGATTTCGCCCGAAGTGATGGCCCAGGGCATCGAGCAAACGACTTGGCCCGGCCGCAACGAGCTCTTGCACCGCAGCGGTCAGGAATTGACCCTACTCGACTGCGCGCACAATCCCGACGGCGCGGTCGCGTTATCGCACGCGCTCGACCCCAGCGTGCTGGGCGACATCGAATCCCGCAAAGAGATCGTGCTCGTGTTCGGCGCGCTCTCGACCAAAAATTGGCGAGCGATGCTGCGCCGATTGGAGACGGTGGCGGGGCACCGCGTGTACGTCGCGCCGCCCATCGCCAAAGGCGTCGACCCCAAAGAGATTGCCGCCTTCGTCCCGGGTGAAGTCGCAAACTCGGTAGCTGAAGCGTTGGCTCGGGCGCGCGCCTTGGTCGGGCCGCGCGGAGTCGTGGTGGTCACTGGCTCGACGTTCCTCGTCGGTGCCGCGCGCGCGCTGCTCTTGAATCTCCCGACGGATCCGGCGGTCGCGCTCTAGTCGCAGTTCGTTGAAACATGAGTGAACGAAAGCTTTTCGGCACCGACGGCATTCGCGGTCGTGCCAATGCCGAACCCATGACGCCGGAGCTCGCGCTGCGCCTCGGCCGCGCGATCACGCTCGTGTCACGCCGCGGCAAGACACGCGCGCCACGTATCGTGATCGGCAAAGACACGCGCTTGAGTGGCTACATGCTGGAGACCGCGCTGGCCGCCGGCATTTGCGCCATGGGTGGGCGTGTCATGCTGTCCGGGCCGATCCCCACGCCCGCGATCGCCAACTTGACGCAAAGCATGCGCGCCGACGCGGGCGTCGTGATCAGCGCAAGCCACAACCCGTTCGCCGACAATGGCATCAAGATCTTCGGTCCCGACGGCTTCAAGCTGCCCGACAAAGAGGAGCTAGCCATCGAAGCGTTGCTCGCCACCAGCAAGCTCGATACCCAGGGAAAGACCGGGGCTGGCATCGGTCGCGCCGAGCGCTTCGACCACGCCATCGGTCGTTACATCGTATACGCCAAGAGCACCTTTCCGAGGGAGCTCGCGCTCGACGGCTTGAAGATCGTGGTCGATGCCGCCCACGGCGCCGCCTACCGCGTCGCGCCCGCCGTGTTCGCCGAACTCGGCGCCGAAGTGATTCAGCTCGGATGCCGTCCAAACGGCGTCAACATCAACCGCAACTGCGGGGCCCTGCATCCCGAACACGTCGCGCACGAGGTCACGCGCCAAGGCGCACACCTCGGCGTAGCCCTCGACGGCGATGCCGACCGCGTGATTTTCGTCGATGAAAAGGGGCAGATCGTCGACGGCGACGCGATCATGGCATTGTGCGCTACGCGCATGATCAAGCACAAGCGCCTGAACAAGAAGACGCTCGTGACGACGATCATGAGCAACATGGGCCTCGACCGCGCGCTCGAAGCCGCGGGCGGCAAGATCGCTCGCACCAACGTCGGTGACCGCTACGTGGTGGAGGAGATGCGCCGCGCCGGCTACAATTTCGGCGGCGAGCAATCCGGCCACTTGATCTTCCTCGACCATGCCACGACTGGCGACGGCACCGTCGCCGCGCTGCAAGTGATCGCCATCATGCTGCAGGAGTCTCGGCCCCTGAGCGAGCTCGCCCATGTGATGAAGCGCGTTCCTCAAGTGTTGGAGAGCATCAAGTTACCCGCGCGCCGCCCCTTGAACGAGATGCCCGAGCTCGGTAAGCGCATCGTGCTGGCCGAGAAAAAGCTGGGCAAAAACGGGCGCGTCGTGGTGCGCTGGAGCGGCACGGAAGCCAAACTCCGACTGATGGTCGAAGGGCCCGATCCGGCTGCGCTAAAGACCATGGTGGCCGAGATGACCGACGCGGCGAAGAAGGATCTGGCGAAGGTCGGCTGAGGCCGATGCGACTTTCGCGACGCTCGGTCTGGTGGCGCCGCGCTCTGCTGGCTGCGATCGCGCTGTGCGCGCTCTGGCATGCGCGTTGGTACGACTTCGTTTGCGACGATGCGTTCATCGCGCTGCGCTACGCGAAGAACCTCGTCGAGCACCACGAGCTCGCGTACAACTTGGGGCAGCGGGTCGAAGGCTTCACGAGTCCGCTGTGGGTGCTGCTGATCGCGGTCGCAGGCTTCGCGGGCGCACCCATCCTGAGCGCGACGCACATGCTCGGCGGCCTTTCGGGGCTCGCGACGTTCTGGGCACTGACCGTGTTTTGGGACGAGCTCGAGCCCGATGCGCCGTGGCTCGTCCTTGCGCCCGCGGCCGCCCTCGCCGTGTCGACGCCGTTCGCAGCGTGGATCTTTGGCGGGTTGGAGACGCCGCTGTTCGTCGCCGCTTACACGCTCGGGCTAGCCCTACTCGCGCGCACCGCGCGCATCGGTGATCTCCGGAGTTACCTGCACGCTGGGATTGCGGTCGCGCTGTGCACGCTGTGTCGTCCCGAAGGCGCGACGCTGATCGCGATTGGCAGCGTGCTCACCTGCGTCCACTCGAGCAACGCGAACGTATCGCGGCTTCGCCGCGTTTTCGCCTGGATTGCGCCAATTTTGCTGGTCGTGGGCGGCTATGAGCTGTTCCGACTGAGCTACTACGGCTACCCGCTGCCCAACACGTTCTACGTGAAAACGTCCGGGGACGGACTTTGGCCGCGCGGCGTCGGCTACCTTGGATTCGCGGCCAGCGAGTTCGGCTGGCCGCTCGTCATTGGCAGTGCACTGTCGCTCGCGCTCTTGATGATCGCTAACCCGCTCCTGCCCGCTCCTCGCGCCCCCGAGTCCAGTCGCGCGCTGACGACCAGCGCGGGCGCAGCCGTGATCATCCACTTGCTGTACGTGGCTCGCGTCGGCGGGGACTTTTTGGATCTGTATCGGTTCTTGGTGCCGCTCTTGCCGCTCGTGTTCTGCGCGTCGACTCTCGCCGCACACCGTTCGTTCTTGGTCATCACAGGCCCCGCGCGCTTCGCCGTCGTGGGCGTCGCGCTATGCTTGTTCGCGCTTCATGGTCAGAGTCAATGGGCCCTCGCCCAGCGTGCAATGCAGGTGTCCGAGCCGTCTCGCGCCGCGCTGCGCCTGGAGCCGCTCGGTTGGACACGCCTGTACGCCCAGCGCTGGCGGGGGATCGGGACGTGGCTCGCTCGCGCCGAGCAGGCGGGAGATTCGACCGCGGTGGGCGCGGCGGGCGCTCTGCCGTTCTTCTCCAACCTGCCAAATCTGGATCTGTTCGGCCTCAATGACGCCGAAATCGCCCGCCATGGGCGGGTGATCGGCAATCGGCCCGGGCACCAGCGCTTCACGTCGATGGACTATTTGTTCGCGCAGCGGCCGACGTTCGTGTTCATGAGTCCGGAATCGACTCCGCTGCAACCAAGCCGGTTACGCTCCGATCGCTATTGGGCGAGCCACGGCTACGTGCCGATCGAAATCCGCGTCGACCGTGAGCTGTGCGACTGTGCAGAGACGTTTTATCACCAGTTCTTCGTGCGACGGGAGCGCGCGGAGTCGCTGCGTGGACGCGCAGACGCGGTGGTGGGCAGGCTTTGACTCAGCGCGTGGCCGCGTAGAAACACAGCTCGAGTTCGCGGCTGTCGGCGCCGAAGATTTGGACTCGCACTTCGTGCATTGTTCCCCGGAGAGCCGTGGTCGAGAATCGAAAGGGCTGCCAGCCCAACTCGGGCAGATGGGAGTGAGATCCCAACGTCGTCTCGTCTACGGTGAACGTGATGTCCACCTTGGACCAGCCTCGATCTCTGAATCTGAAGTAGGGGAAACCAACGTAGCCGTACAGCTCCTCACCGATCGGCACCTGAGGGAAGGTCAGCGTGAGCAGCCCACCCGGGGACGGATTCGCCCACAAGCAGCGCCGCGCTCGGTACTGCTGATCTTCGATGATCGTCGTGCCTACGAAGTTGCCCTCGGCGGGACCGCACGCAAAGCGCTGCCGCGGAAGCGCGGGGCGAGCCAAGAGCCCGCTCATCGACGACGCTGGGCGCGTGCCGTAGCTACAGCTCTCGCTCTGACCGGTCACCCACCGCTGCGTGACCGACAGCTGCGGCGGCGTGGCATGGTCAGTGAGCACGAACAACGCTGGCCGGAAGCTGGGATTCCTGCGCGTGCGCAAATCAAACCGGCCGAACGAGACCTCCGTCACCACTGGCCAACGAGCGACCAACGGATTGCTCTCCCCCAGTGCCGACACTTCTATCACGCGCGAATAACCAGTCTCGTCGGGGCGGGCAATCTCTGAGATCGGAAGGAGCGCGTCACCGAACGCGTTGCGCGCCAACGGCTCGGCCCAGGCAGGGGCAATCACCAGCAGATCACCCTCTCGTTTCAGGCTCGCGACTTGGGCCGCGACCGCGCGCCACTCTTCGATGCGCGGCGCACGCCTCGAAAAATAGAGATGCCCGAGTAGCTCGGCAACGCCTACGGCCGGGATAGCGAGCCACAGGAACTTCATGTGGCGGCTCAGGGCGGTGTTGCTCATCTCGTGCCGAGGAGGTCATAGCCGACCACGCCCCGAAATGCAGTCGAGTCCGCCGATACGCGCTAGGCTGGGCAAAATCGGCCGGGTTCAGCGAGCGCGCCGTCTCCTCGCCCCTCTCCGCCAGCAGCGATGCCCATTCTCACTTGATCGCTGGTATGGCGTTGCCGTTGATCTGGCAGTAGCCGGTCGCGGGGTCACACTGGTAGTCCGTGTCGATAGTGATTTCGGAGCCGCTGGATTGCGCGTTGTCGGGGTCGTCGAGGGGTTGGCAATACTTTGGATCAAGGGCCCCATCTTCCTCCTGGCAGGATGTGGAGGGGGACAGGCCGAGTGCGCGATAGCGGATCGTGCACGTAGAACCGTTGGGGGCGACGCGAGTGTCGACCAAGTCGGCTTGGAACTGCGTGCCGTAGTTCGCAGGAACGACGTAGATATCCACGTTCGACCAAACGAGCCTAATATCCATCGCCGGCTGGAGGGGAACGCTTTCGTCGTCATCGGTGGCTGGGTCATCCGGAGTTCCCGGCACCTCGGCCACGACCACGTGCGTCGGCGACAAGCTCGGGACATGGCATAAATCGCGCTCGTCCGGACGCGAATCTGCAAACTTTCCCAGCGAGTAGACCTGTCCGCCGGGGGCCGTGTTCTGTACTCCTTGAGCCATTGCCCGATAGAAGATGCTGCCTACTTCGGCGGTTTGAATTCCGACCGAACCGTTCGTGTAGTCGGAATCACCGTTCTTGCCCGACGGGTAAAAAGGAACCACGCCAACCCTGGCATCCGCATTGAACGTTTGCGGACCGAATCCGTCGCACGCACCGGGCATGTTCTCCGAACGGTTAGTTTCGAGCAGCTTTACCGCAAAGGGGTACGGTGAAACCACGCAGTACGGTTTGGGTTGGTCGGCGCAATCTATCATGCCGAAGCCTGCACTCCCCAGGGCCAGGGCGGTCGCTAGCTGACGCAGAATTCGTCGTGGGCAACTCCGGGTGTACATGGTGAGCGCCCTTAGAAGGTAGTCTTGAGGCCGAAGCGCATGCTGATCGGTTGTTGGTACGCAAGCGGGGCGCCGAACGAGCGATTCTTGTCGCTACTGTCGAACCCCCGTGCCTCCTCGTCCTTGGGATTCAGGAGGCTCGGGTCCACTTCTCTTCGGTTGCCATTCACGAACGGAGCATTGGCAGCCGCGCCCGTGATCGGATCGACTGGGCGCAAACTGTAGTTTTCTCCACGGCGCGTGACGGCCTGAAAATTGAAAACGTTGAACACATCCGCCGTGATCGAGACGGTCTGATTCTTCGTCTGCCAGAACGTGTAGCCGACGTGCAAGTCTATCTGATGCACCCAAGGCAGGCGTTCACCCGAGCCGCGCGGGAGCAAGAAAACGTCTTCGTTGCCGTAAAACGGGTGACTAACGAGGTAGTTCGTCGGCGCGCCGGAGCGTCCGATGTACGCGAGTCCGAGATTCACGTGGTGGCGGGCCGCCAAGGCCACCTCCCTCGCGACGAACAGCTTGAGTTCGTGGCGGCGATCCCCGGCCAGGTCCCCGGAGCGATTGACGGTCAAAGCGCGCACGTCGAAATCTGAATTGATGCCCGGGTCCAGCTGTCCGGTCTGACTGCGAAAGAAGCCCTCGTAGTTGCCACGCAACCAAGACAGCGTGTAACTCCCTTGCGCCAACCAGCGCTTGGAGAAAGTCTTGCTGAAAGCGAGTATTGCCGCGTCGTAGTTGCGCCTCGCCTTGGGAAAGTCAGCCGCAATTCCTCGCCCTGGGTTGCCGAGGAAAAAGGTGTTGGCATCGTCGCGACTCATGTCCTCGATGGCGTTGTTCAGCCACTTGCGGACGTAGGTCAGGCCGAGGCGACCATGCGGAATCACTTCGACTTCGCCGCCCAACGCGAGTTCCGTGGTCGACTGGGGCCTGAGCTCGGGATCGACTGCAGTCGTCCCAACGCCCACGTAGCGCCACTTTTGGTTCAGGTCTGGGGGGCCGCCAAAAGGAATCTGGACTCCGGACCCGTCGCAAGCCGCCGGATAATTGCTGGCGTTGGGATTACAGTTCGCCGGCGATCGGATGCTTCTGATCGAGGGCTCACCTGAACCGACCGTTCGGTCCACGATATCGAGCGGCATGCTTTGGTAGTAGATGGCATAGTTCGCAAACAGTTTTGCACGGCCCTTCCGCGTCGGGTCGAAGATCACTCCGGCACGTGGTGACCACTGGTTCGGCAACGAGATCCCCACGCCGCCCTGATCGCCGTACAACGCCTGTGTATCGTAGCGAAAGCCTAAGTTGAGCGTGACCCGATCCATGATTGACCAGCTGTCTTGAGCGAACGCGCCGAAGCTCAACGAGTGATTGCTTCGGCGTAGGACGTTCAGGACGTAGGGTGTGTCCGGAGCGCTGAGCCCGCCGAAACGCTGAAAGTCACGAACGTACGTTCCGCTACTGGCCTCCTCCAGCAAGACTCCTCCCGGATATGCCTTCGTGGTGTCGAAGCCGAGGTACTCGGCCTCGATGCCGGCTTTGACCACGTGATGCCCCAACCCCTCGGTCACGAGCGTGGCAACCTCTCGGAACTGATAGCGGCTTTGGATGCGGTCTTGAATGACTTGGGGGCCACCCATCGCATACTGGGCAGCCGGGCACTTCGCGTCTCCGCCCTCGATCGGGTTGACGCAGATGCCAGGGTTGGCAAGGCTCTCGAAATCAGTGATCGAGTGCGGAGCTGGCTGCGTTCGACTGTACACGAACAAAGGAGTGCCAGCGAGCCCACCGCCGCCGATGCTCGAGCCATCCGACGGAAGATTTGCCGTCCGCGCAAAGTGCCAGCCAACAGTGGTGTCGAAGCTCAGCCGTTTGTCCTCCGTGGAGTGCGACCAACGCAAAGAGGTATCGTAAGACTCGGCGAGTTGCCGGTACGCCTGTGACGCAAAAGGTCCGATTATCCGCGGAGTCAGCGGATTGGAGTAGACGTTGGGCAGGCCCGTCTCGTAGTCGATGGAGTAGTTGCCATTGCCGCCACTGCGACTCGGCGTGCCGCGGTGTATCAGCTCGATGCGGTCATCGCGGGTCGGGCTGTAGGTCAGCTTGCCCAGGTATTGCCACTGCGTGGCTTGCGCGCGGAATTCTCGATGAGTGCCCGCAATGCGCTCGGATTCGATCAGGCCGTCGCGGTCGTAAACGTACTTTCCGTCGGCACCGGTACGCAGGGCGTTGAGGTCCCGGCTGAGCGTGTAACTCGACAATGCCACGGCCGCACCGGCGTAGAACCAGAGCTTGTTGGCGACGATTGGCCCTCCCAGATCAAAGCCGAAGTCCCTCAGCGACGAGAGCCTGGAGGTGGTGCTTACGGTGTCCTGCGGTGGGGGAAATTTGGCGGCGGCCTGCCACGGCGCCACGTTGCTGAAAATCGAACCGTGATACTCGTTCGAGCCGCTCTTGGTCACGACGTCCAGAACGCCGCCGCCGCCGCGGCCATACTCCGGCAGGTAGCCACCGGTGACGATCGTCACTTCCTTGATGAAGTCCAGACCGAGTGGCGAGCCGTTGTATCCGAATCCCGCATCGCCCACCGACAAGCCATCGATCAAGTACACGTTCTCGGGCGACGTGGTGCCACCCACCGAGCCGCCGTAAAGGTCATTGCGGCCCGTTGGCGCCACGTCGACGAGCTGCTCGAAGGAGCGAATGCTACCTCCTTTGCCGGTAGGCGGAGCGACGGGAACACGACTAAAGAACTCGGGCGTCAAGGTTACGCCGCTACGGGTCGAACCAACATCGACGGAGGGAGATTGACCAGTTACCGTGATCTCTACCGGCTCGAGCCTCACCGGCGAGAGTTCGGCGTCGACCCGCAGCGTGGCGGTGGCTCGCAGCGCGATACCAGTCTGAACATATGGGTGAAACGCACCGAACTGATAGAGCAGCACGTACTCCCCCGGCGGTAGGTTCGGGATCCGAAAGGTGCCGGACCGATCGGTGAACGCCATTTGCTCGACTTGGAGAGCAGTCGAATGGGCGGTCACCAACACGCCGGCTAGCGTTTGCTTGGTCGAGACATCTCGCACCTGGCCGCTCAGGATGCCCAGCCCCAATTGCGCGGACACCACCCTCGGCAAGGCGAGCAGAGCAAGCGCGAGCACCGCCACCATCAAGCCCAGGCACGAATCGCCGTGGTTGGGCCAGCCGCGCCGCTGCGCACGCGGTCGCGTCGGGTTCATCGGGCGCGCCACTGTCCGAGGACGATCATGCGTTCACCTGTTAGAAACATTTCCGGCCTCGCATTTCCGAGGCTCAACGACGTCGCGCGTCATCGACGTCTCCGACACATCCCCCCACCCTGTAAATGAGTATTTCTTCGAGGTTCGACTTCAGCTCATGAGCGCTTTGCCAGTCGAGGCGCAGGGTCGTGGGCACCAGTACAGGTGTCGATTCGACACACGACTCTATAGGATTGGCAATCAATCATAACGATTCGTCTGTTGGAACAGCGAGTTGGGCCGCCTGGCAACTGGGCGTCGCCTCCCGTTGGTTCCGCGGGGGGGGGTCGCGACGTCATCCCTGCTGAATAGAGGATTTGAGGCCTCGGAACGGCAGGAGCTCGCGGCGCTCCGCTTGGCTGGTGGGCCCGTCGAACGCCGAAAAAAAATAACCATCAGGAAGCATCACATATCGCACACGCAAGCGGTCTATCCATTCGAGTCGCACGCAATGGTGGCAATGCCGAATGTTTCAGAATCGACATATTGGAATCGGTCGCGATTGCCGCTCAGCTGTGGCAGGAATCGGAGTGGGGCGAATGCCACGCGACCGTGATCGAGAAACGAACTCGGCGGAGAGTGAAGTACGCAACCTGATGCTTGCTGGGCACGAGCGCGAAGCTGCAAGCTCGCTCGTCGCGCTGTTCGGCCCCGAGCTGCAGGTGTTTCTACACCGCGTGCTTGGCGATGTCTCGCTCGTAGACGAGGCCTACAGCTCGACTTGCGAGCGCTTGTGGCGCGGCTTGCCGGGTCTCCGCTGGGAACGGGAGAGCTCGCTCCGCTCTTGGTGCTACGTGATTGCCCGACGCGAAGCCAGCCGCTGCCGGAGTCGTCGCGGACGAGTCGACGAGACGACGCTATCTGCGGCAGAGGCACTGCCCGCAGCCGAGTCGCAACACGCGGTCTCGACCACTCGCCGCGGGCAACTCGATCACCTGCGCGCGACCCTCTCGGACGAAGATCGCGACTTGCTCGTACTGAGGGTGGAACAAGACCTCAGCTGGAAAGAGATCGCGTCCGCGTTTCTGGACGAAAATTCGAACGAGGAAGAGCTCGCGCGCGAGTCCGCACGGCTGAGGCAACGCTTCCGCTCGATTCGCAAAGTCGTCACCGCGATGTTGGCAAGTCGGCCTAGCGAGGGGACGAAATCATGACTCTGCGCAGCGACGACGGCGACGGCGAAACTCCGCTCAGTCCTACGGAGCTCCGTGCCTTGCGTCGGTTGGCCGAGCCGGAGACACCGAGCAAGGTCGAGACGGACGAGCTTTGGGCCTCGCGGTACCGCATCGTCGAGCCGCTCGGCCATGGCGGAATGGGAGACGTATTCCTGGCCCGCGACGTGCTGCTCGACCGACTGGTCGCGCTGAAAGTCCTGCGCACCAGACTCGACGACGACATGGCCGATGAGCGGTTGTTGCTACGTGAAGCCCGCGCCGCGGCCCGCGCCGAGCATGAACGCATCGCGCGCGTCTACGACGCGGGCACCTGGAGCAACCGCGCGTTCATCGCGATGGAGTACGTTCGCGGCCAGACCCTGCGAGCGTGGCTCACGAAGCACCGCCCTTCTTCGGAAGAGATCTTGTTCGTCGTTCAGCAGCTGCTCGAGGGCGTGCGCGCCCTGCACGAGCGTGGACTAGTGCATCGCGATCTCAAGCCGGAAAATGTAATGGTCGCGAGCGACGGCAACTTGCGCATCCTCGACCTGGGTATCGCGCGACGCGTTCCGCTGGCCACTGCCGATGCGGCATCGGCAGACTGGTCGAGTTCGGCCACCATCGGCTTCGGGGTCGGCACTCCCGGTTATATGGCACCCGAGCAATGGCAAGGGTTGGAGATCGACTCGCGCGCAGATCTATTCGCCCTGGGTGTGCTGATCTGCGAGCTGGTCGTCGGGCGGGCGCCCTTTCGCGGCGACGACAACGCGGCGATTCGCGATAGGACGCTGCACGCGCCGCTTTCGTTCGACTCGATTGAATGGCTAGCCATGCCGCAGCCTCTGCGCGATGCGGCGCGCATCGCGCTCTCCCGCGACCGTGAGCAGCGGTTTCCGAGCGTAGGGCCGATGTACGATCTCCTTGCACCGCTGTTCCGCACGAGCGTCCCGCCGTTGTCGAGCTCGCGGGCACCATCTGACCGTCCCAGTGAGGAGCAGACCGTCATCGACTCTGCTCAGGGGAGCGCGCTCGGCGTTTCGATTCGCGCCATCGGCCCGCAAAAGAGTCAATGGATGCGGGGCAAGCGGCCGTGGGCATTGGTGTGCGTGCTCGCCGCCGCCGCGCTCACGACTGGCGCGCTGACCGAGCGCAAGCCGCCTCCGGCCGGGGCCGCGCACAGCCCAGGCATGGTCCGATTATCCGGAGGAACGTTCAGCATGGGCTCGGACCAAGAAGATCTGGAGCTGCAATGTCCCCGCTACCCGCGCGGTTGTCCCACGGAATCGAGCAACGAGATCCCACGGCACGCGGCGACCGTTGCGCCGTTCGAGCTCGACGAGCGCGAGGTGACCAACCAGGAGTTCAGCGACTTCCTCTTTGCAATCGGGTCATCACTCCGTGTCACGGAAGATCCCGACGACCACTACGACCGGTACGTGCAGTACTTCCGACACTCAGCGGACGCCTTCTTGCTGTACGATCTTTGGCCCGGGACCGCCGGCATACGATTCGATCGCGCGAGCCCACGTCCTTACTCCGTGCGACCAGGGTTCGAAAGACTGCCGGTGACCCAAGTCAGCTGGCTCGGCGCGCGCCTATTTTGCCTGAATGCGGTCAAGCGCTTGCCCACGGAAGCGGAATGGGAATTCGCCGCCTCGGGCCTGCGACGCAGGCCGTACCCATGGGGCAGTGCGGAACCGGACTGCAACGGAGTGCACATCGCCGGCAAAGGTTACTTGAACGTGCTCAATCCTTCGAACTGCGACCGTCAGCGCGAGATCCCTTTCCCGGTGATGACCGCAGCACAAGACGTGACGCCCGACGGCGTGAGTGACCTCGGCGGCAACGTGGCCGAATGGGTCGACTCGGATCCGAACGTGCGGGGCGACGCAGCAACGTATGCCGCGCACCTAGCCAGCGAGCGCCCCGAGGTCTTTCGAGGTGCGGCGTTCGACATGAGTTTCATGGCGCGGTCGACGGCGCGCAACTTCCGCCTCGCGTTCAACGTCGGAGACAACATCGGTTTTCGATGTGCGAAGTCACTGCCTAACTCTCTCTAAAACAAAAGAAGGAAACACTCGATGGCTCGATTCGTATCGGCGCTGGGGGTCGACAAGCCCCCCGCCTCTGACCAACTCGACGTGCGTTATTTGAAAGCTTTCCCCACCTTCGACGCAGCGATCGCCGCCAAAGCGACGATCGACCCGCTCTTACCGAAGGGCTTCACGATCGTGATCTACCGCACCGCCTACAACGAGGATGCCATAAAGAACCAGTTCTACTGGGCACGCCAAACCGATTTGCGCCCCGAAGGGGCGAGACAGAAGAACGTCGAGGAGCCGACAGGGCTCGTCGACTTGGCCTACGATCTGTACGCGGTGCCCGTGTCGGCGTTGGCCCTGGGACAAGAGTTCGAACTCAATCAGCAAGTCCGAGCCATCCAGGAGAAGAGCGGCACGCTTCGACCTGGAAAAGGCTCCCCGTGAACCGGAGAAGCACGCCATGCCCCCCGTATATACATTGAATCTCAGCTCCCCCACCTTTGGTATCATCAGCCTCGAGCCGTTCAGTTTCGGCAGCCCAGTTCCTATCGTCTACCTCGACCAACTAGGCGAAGTTTCCGGGCCGGCCATCGTGTACATCGTCGGACACGCGGTTCCCAATGGACTGCGTGACAAAGACGATGGGATCATCAACGAGGCGGTGATTGCGCGCAAACTCAACGCGCGCAAAGCCCCCACGCTCGTCGTCTTCGATGTCTGCTTTGCCGGCACGCTCGAACAAATTCCCGGCGTCGAATGGAGCCGGGACATCGTTCGAATCTACAGCTGCAAACCGTATGAACGGACTTGGAACGACGGCCCCACGCGGCAATCGTTGTTCTCGGTCGAACTCAACCGTGCGCTACCGAATTGCATACGAGAGAACTCGTTCAACGATCTGGCCTCGATATTGACCACTGCGCTCGGTGGACTGCAAACCCCCGAAGTGTACGCAGGTCCTGACTTGCGACCTCGCACGTTCGGGCTGAGCTGAGCCGTCAGCGACGCCGCACCGCACTCGCGGTGATTCGAACTCCGCGACCCGCGCGGCTGACCCATCGTCTCTAGGCGTCGAGGTCAGCCGCGCGTTTGCGTCAGGGCACCGCACCTGCCGTCCGCGCGAAGCTCCATTCAGAAGAGGGATTACAAATGGCGTTCCCCAATGCAACGTCCCAGCCGCTTCATTTCGAGGCCCAAAAGCGTCTTCGCGAAGCCCCGTCACTCGAGCTCGTAAACGATCAGTCGAGCTCGCTGCGAAAGATGGCGACGGAAGCCGACTTGCGCGCAACGCAGACCCAGAGTCTGGCCGTCTTTTGGCAAGAGCTCGCGGGCGGCCAGTTCAGAGTGGTCGATTGCTACTTCAGCGAGCACCGCTGCTATGTCGTGACCGAAGCAACCGGCGGCGAGGCGCAGCCGGTCGCTCGTTCGGCAATCCGAGTGCTAGAAGCCGTGCTGACTCACGGTGCTCAGAAGGTCGTCGCCATCGACTTGGAGATGACACCGTCCACCGTTGCTAGCAAAACCCGTGTCGCGCTACAGGCAATGGGGGTTGGCTGCACCGCCATGCGAATTCATCCGCTGTTGGTGTTGGCGGCGTTGGAGGGAGGGCGGATGGATCCGAGTGTCTGCGGGTCACTCAGCTTCGTGGCGCACCTCGGGCGCCGGTTACGCGTGGTGTCGGTTGCGCGCGCGGACCGACGGTTGGCCGAAAGCCTGCCCCGCGCCGAGTTTCATGTCGCTCGTCTCCTGTTCGAAGGAGTCAGCCAGGCGCGAATCGCACACACGCGTGGCACGTCGCAACGAACGGTGGCCAATCAGCTCGCCTCCGTCTTTCGCCGACTCAAGGTATCGGGACGCGGAGAGTTCCTGCTTTTTTTGCTCGCGCAGCGAAGCTCTAAGTGAGCTGGTTCTCGCGATCGCTCCCAATCGAAAAGGCCGGTAGCCGGCTTCGTCGGCACGCGCGACGTCCGCGATTGGCATCAGTGACTCGCCGAGCGCGCTACGCGCGAGCGGCTCGGCCCATTCGGGCGCGATCACGATCAAAGCGTTGTCTCGCTCGAGCGCGTCGACCTCGCCCTTCAGTGCGCGCCACTCGTCGATGGTCGGAAATCACCTCGAGGAGTAGACGCTCGCCCCGAGCTCGATCGGGCCCACAATGGGGATCGCGAGCCACAGGTATTTCGCGTACCCGGGTCAGTGTTCGCATGCTCATCGAGGGCGTCCGGTCACGCATAGGTAACCTGCGCCTCCCGGGGCAGTCCCCAATTGCAGCAACGGGCGATTGCGCGCACGAGCAATCCGACCCAGGCCTGGCGAGCCGCCTTTGCGGCGGCCTAGGGCCCGCGCTACGCTGGATTCATGAGGGTATCTTGGGGTGCTGGGGTCATTTGCGCGTTGACTTGCCTGCTGGGCCTTCCCAAGGCGGCCGCCGCCGAACCTTGGGCCCGGGAAGGCGCCCCGCTACGCGCGCCAAAGCCGGCCGAGTGGACGTACTTTGCGAACACCGCCTGTATCTCGGGCAACATCGCGATCTTCATCGGCTTCCACAACGGCGATCACAAGTCCGTCGCAGATCCTGCGCTCGTCTTCGAACGGCGCAGCACCGGCTGGGGGTACAGCGCCGCCTTGCCCACCGAGGGGAGCTGGCGCTGCGCGCTCGCCGGTAAGACCGCGCTCTTCAGCGGCAATCACGCGCTACGCACGTTCGAACAGACGAATACGGGGTGGCTCGAAAGTGCACCTGCGCTGCCCTTTCCCGATAGTCAATTCGAATCCAATGCGCTCGACCTGTCGGGCGACCGCGTGATCGTGGGGGACAGATTCGATCGCGAGACCTTCGGGTCACCGGGCGCGAATCCGGAGCGCAAGGCAGGCGCGGTTTTCGTTCGCAGCGGCCCTGGCTGGACGCAGGAAGGTCCGGCGCTCACGACCCCGGATGCCGACAATGACATGCTCGGCTACACGGTCGCGATCTCGAACGACACCGCGATTGTCACGTCGGTCAGCAGGTGGTCTCCGGGTACGACCGCCGGCGCCGTGACGATGTTCGCTCGCAGCGGGGCGACCTGGATTCAGCAGGGGCCTTCACTCGGCGATCCGTCGCTGCAGGCGCCCGACCAATTCGGGGTCTCTGCCGATGTCTTCGAGAACACAGTGGTCGTCGCCGCTCGGCGCGCCACGCCCGACGACGGCAGCGCGTCGGCCTACGTCTTTGTACGCAGTGGCGGCAACTGGGCGCAGCAGGGCCCCGCTCTGACCGTTCCGGCGCGCTTCGAGCAATCCGGAGAGCCGCTGGTGAAGCTGTGGGGTGACACGCTGGTCTTCATCGCCGATGGGGCGGGTCGCATCTTCACGAGAACCTCCGGCGTGTGGTCGCAACAGGGCGAAGCGTTCATCGCGACCGAGCCGGATGCGAGCCCCGGCTACCGACTGCAAGCCACCACGCTCGACCTCGATGAGCACGAGTTCGTCGTTGGCTACCCGGGCGCCAACTTCCCAGGATCCCCTCGGCTCACGGCGGCCGGCAGCGCCACGATCTACACCGACGGGACCATCCCACCCGTTCTGGCCGAGGCCGGCGCGGGGGGCGCCGCTGGTGATGACGTGGAAGCCGGTGGTACGGGTGGAATCGGCATCGGCGCCGCGGGGGACGACAGCTTCGCCGGCACGTCGAGCAGCGATGGCGGCGCCTCGGACGAGCAAACGAGCGGCGGAACCGGGGCGGGCGGCAAGCCGCCGAGCGGAGGTACGGTGGGGTCCGCGGGCGCCGATAGCGATGGCGGTCGACCCGCGACGATGGCGGTCGAGCGATCGGCGGCTTGCAACTGCCGCGTGGGGAGCGCCCCCCCGGCAACTCAGCGCTTGGTCTTCGTCGGCCTCGCGGCGCTCGCCGTACTCGGTGGGAGTCGCCGTCGGACTTCACGCGCGCGCCGCTAATCGCTGGGAACGCTGCGTCCCTCGGGGTGCGCGGCGGGATCGCGATCGCCCCCCAAAAACGAAAAAGGCGGCTTCGCACCTTTCAGTGCGAAACCGCCCGTTCGACTCAGCTCACTAAAGAGCGGAGCGTGGCGAACTTCAGCCGGCCGTGGCCGAGCCGCTCGCCGACGCGCTGGCTTTCACCGACACGTTGATCTGCACCGAGGCTTCGGCCTGCGCCTTGATCGAGGCCGCAAAGCACGCGCCGACCTTGAGCGCCGCATCGGCGTCCGAGGTCACGACGGCTTGTGCGCCTTCGAGCGAAGCCTTCACGCTGGCCGTGATGCCCTCGAGCTTGCCCTTCATGCCGATCGAGACCTTGAGCAGGGCCGGCAGGTTCTTCTCGAGCGCGGCTTTGACCTTGGTCGCGGCGGCTACGTCGGCCGCGGCTTCGATCTTGGCGGTGACGACGGCGGGCTTGCACTCGACGTCCGCGTTCACCTCAGCGTTGCAGTGAGCTTTGCACTCCGCGCTCATCTCCGGCGGCTTGACCTCGCCGCTGCACTTCGGCTCCTTGAACTCGACGCTGCAACCACCCGAGCACGTGCCTTCGCACTTGCCGTTGGCTTTGACGGAGCAGGTCGCGCTGCACTCGCCCTTGCACTCCGCCTTGCACACGGCGTCGGCTTTGCCCTTGCAGGTGCCGTCGCAGGTGCCCGCGCACTTGCCCTTGGTGTTCTTGCCGTCGCACTTGCCTTCGCAGGTGCCGTCGCACTTGCCGGAGATCTCTCCGGTGCACTCGCCCTTGCAGGAGCCGCCGCAGGTGCCTTCGCACTTGGCGCCGGCATCGAGCTCACAAGTGCCTTCGCACTTGGCGTCACACTTGCCGCTCAGCTTGCCACCTTCACAGGTGACTTTGGCCGAGCCGGGCTTGATCGTCGCGTCGCACTTGCCCGCGCAATCAGCCATGGCGTTGACCGAGGCGTTGCAGACGGGCGGCTTGACGTCGACCTTGAACTTCACGCCCGCCTTGGCTTTGACCTCGCCCAAGATTTTCACGGCGGCGTTACAGGCGGCTTCCGCCTTCTTGCCCGGGCCGTCTTCCTTCGGCTTCAGATCGGCGTCACTGGCGCCCAGATCTTTGGCCAGATTGGTGCACGCGGTGGCGACCTCGGCTTCGACGTCCGCGGCGATCTTCTGCAGATCGGCGCCGGCCGCGAGTGCGCCCTTGGCCTTGCCTTCGAGCTCACCCTTGAGGCCGAAGTTTGCGCTCATGATGGCGCTGGCATCCGAGATGCTCGCCGGGCAACCGCCGGGAACGTCGGGCAGCTTCGGGGCGCCGGGGACGCCCTTCATGGCGCCACAGTCTACGATCATCGGGAAAGCCAAAATCAAGCCGGCACCAAGCCAAGCTCTCGACGTCTTGCGAGCGAACATAGATAACTCTCCTCCTCGGGCACCTGAATTAAGGGCCGCGATATCGGCGTGGACGCTAGCCTGGCAGGCCGCGCTTGAAAACCCCTCCGGCCACGAATGTCACACCAGCCGCGGCTGCGCCCCCCGCGCATGTTGCGGGAAACCCTTCAGCGTCGAACCCGAGGCGCGCGCGCGGCCGGCCGCTCGGGCGCAGCCTCCGCCGGCTGAGCGCCAGGCGGGGTGTCCGAGGTGCTGCCCAGGAACGGCAGTTCGATCTGCTCCGGGTTCAGCGTCTTTCGTGGCGGTTTTTGGCCGGCGCGCGCCAAAAAGTCGTCTTCACGGGCCATGTCTGCGCTGACGACTTCTTCATTGTCGAAGGCGAAGGCCAACGCGTCGAACACCTTGGCCGGACCGAGCTGCGGGTAGCGCTTCAGGATGCGCTCGACGCTCGCTCCGCTGCGATAGAACGCCCACAGCCTCCTCACCGGGACGCGCGAACCGAGCACGTACGGGCTCCCACCCAGGACGTTCGGGTCGGTTCGCACATGGGGATGCGGCACTAAAACGATGGGTAGCGGCAGGGGCGGCCTCCTGACTCCGAGTGCTAACCCTGGAGCGCTCGCGCGCAAAGCCTCAATGCGGAGATTCGAGCGCCTCTCGGTGCTCGGCGAAGGTGCGGCTGAAGGTGTGGCGGCCCGTCCCCTGCCCCTTGGCCACGAAGTACAAAAAGTCGCTTTGGGCCGGGGCGAGCACCGCCGCAATCGACGCTTCGCCGGGGTTCGCGATCGGGCCCGGTGGAAGCCCGGCGTGGCGGTACGTGTTGTACGGGTTCTGGGCGTCGCGCAAGAGCGCGGGGGTCACGCTGCCGTGAAAGCCAGCGCAGCTCGGGATCTCAGCGCCGGCAACCAGGCAGCCGTAGCTCGCGGTGGGATCGGATTGCAACATGCGCGCGGGCCGAAAGTCCGCGTCGCGCAAGCGATTGAAGAATACGCTCGCGATCAGGGGCCGCTCATCGGAAACTTGCGCTTCCTTCTCGATCATCGAGGCCAGAGTGAGCACGTCGCGCTCGCGAAAGCCGAACTCCCGAGTCAATTGCTCGAGCCGCCCCGGATGCGCCGAGATCAGGTTTTTGAGCCGTTTTTTCGCTTCCGAGGCCAGCACGCGCACGATCTCGCGCGCGTCACTGTCGACTTTCAGGCCATAGCTCGCGGGGAACAAATAGCCCTCGGCGCTAGCACCTTCGATGCCGAGCTCGCGCAGCAAGTCGGGGTCGTTGACCGCGCGGCGAAACGCTTCGAGCGTGCACACGCCCGCGTGCTCCAAGCGTTGTCCGATTTGCAGCGAGTGAAACCCTTCCGGGAAAGTGACGTGCTCGGCGGCACGGCCGGCGCTGCGCGCCAAACGTTGCGCGAGTTCGCGCGGGGACGCGGCGTCGTTCAACAGATGTTCGCCGACCGCCAGCTCGAAGCCCGGCTGCAAGATCGCGAGGTAGGCGCGAAACAGACGCGGGCTGTGCAGCGCGCCGCGCGCCGCGAGTAGCTCGCTCAGGTCGGCCTCGGTCGTCCCTTCATGCACCTGCGCCGCGAATGAGCGGCCCGCGCCCGGCCCCGACGAGACCGACCAGATCCAAAGCGGGGACAAGCACAGCGCGAGCAGCGCAAGCAAAACGCCGAGCACGCCGCCCAGTGCGCGCAGCGGCGCGACGCGCGGCGTGAACTGGTGGGTGGGCGTCATGAGCGGCGCGTTGGCGGCACGCCGCCGCTTGCGCTTGCGCTTGGAGGGCGAACTGCTGGGCGGAACGCTGCTCCGAGTCGCCGGGCTGGGCGGAACGGGGCTGGGCGGCGTGGGGCGTTGCGACTTCCGGCGCCGTGGTTTGCTCACGGGTCGTCTTGCTCCTCGAGCTCGTCGAGCTCGCCGGCCGAGCCGTAGCGCTCGTCGCGCCCGTGCTCGCGCTGCCCCTCGGGGGCTGAAAGCTCGTGCTCTTCGAGGTCGCGAGGGGCGCGCTGGCCGTCGAGCCAGCTCTGGAGCAACACCGCGGCCGCCGCACTATCGACGCGCTCGCGGGCTTCACGGCTGTTCGTGCCCTGCTCGCGCAGTCGAGCGTGGGCTTCGACCGTGGACAGCCATTCGTCGACGAGCTCGACGCGGGCGGGCGTTCGCCGGGCCAGCTGTTCGGCAAAGCGCCGGGCGCGGCCCGCCGCCAAGCCCTCTTTGCCGTTCAATTGCCGGGGCAGCCCGATCACGAACACGGTGATGCCCTCGGCCGCCGCGAGTCGCGCCAATTCGCCCACGACCCGACGCTGGTCGCGGCCGTCCAGGTATTGGCGAGGGTGGGCCATCAGGCCGAGCTCATCGGCGACGGCCAGCCCAACACGGACTTTTCCGAGGTCCACGGCTGCAGCCCGCATACCCGGCGTGTTTAGCATTGGAACCCGCCCCTCGGCGAAAAACGGTGCGCGAGCTTGACCCGACCCGCCCATCCGAGCATAAGCGCGGTCGGCCGCGGCGTGCCCTGCCCGGTCCTTCAGGATCTGAAAGTCATGCAATTTCGCGCCGTCAAGGGGACGAACGACATCCTCCCCGACGAGGTCAGACGCTGGCAGCGCGTCGAGCAAACTTTCCGCGCCACCATGGCCCTGGCTGGTATCGAAGAGGTGCGGACGCCGATCCTCGAGCACAAGAACCTGTTCGTGCGCTCGACGGGCGAGACGTCGGAAATCGTCGAAAAGCAAATGTTCGAACTGGAGCGCAGCGGCGACACGTACGTGCTGCGCCCCGAGGGCACACCCGGTTCAGCGCGCGCCTATCTGATGAACAGCGTGCAGGCTCAAGAGCCGGTGTCGCGCTGGTACTACATCGGCGCCATGTTTCGCGCCGAGCAACCGCAACGCGGTCGCTACCGCCAGTTTCATCAAGCGGGCTGTGAATTGTACGGCGACGCGAGCCCGGCGTGTGATGCGGAATTGCTCGATCTCCTGCACCGCTTTTTGAGCAAGCTCGGCATCACGGACGTGACCGTGGCCGTCAATTCGATCGGCGGCTTGGAGAGTCGCGCGGCGTACCGCGCCGCGCTCACCGAGCACCTTCGGCCGCGCGCCGAGTCGCTCAGCGACCACGCGAAGAAGCGTCTAGAAGACAACCCGCTCCGTATCTTGGACTCCAAAGACCCGCGCGACAAAGCCGCCGTGGCCGACGCGCCGTCGATCTTGGACTCGCTCACGGCCGAAGACCGCGACCACTGGCAGGCCGTGCTGCGCGGGCTCGATGCGCTCGGGACGCCCTATGTAGTGACGCCGGGATTGGTGCGCGGCCTCGACTATTACACGCGCACGGTGTTCGAGATCCAGTCGACCATGGGCAGCCTGGGCTCGCAAAACACGCTGATCGCCGGCGGGCGCTACGACAATATGTTGAAGAGCTTGGGCGGTCCGCAAATTCCGGCCATCGGCTGCGGCATGGGGCTCGAACGCATTCTGCTCGCGCTGGGCGAAGTTTCCAGCCCGCGGCCCACGCCGTGTTTCATCGCGCCGTTGGGAGAGAAGGCCACGCTGGCCGCCATGCAACTCACGCGCGAACTGCGCGACGCCGGTGTGGTCACCGTGCTCGACGGCCGCGGTAATTCCATGAAGAGCATGCTGCGCCGCGCCGACGGCTTGGGCGCGCGCGTGTGCGTCGTGATCGGTGACTCCGAGGTCGAACAAAACCAAGTGCAGATCAAAGATCTGGCCGCTCATACCCAAGAACAAGTTCCGCGCGCCGAGGCCGTCGCGCGCATCGCTTCGACCGTTGCCGCCGCGCCGATTGCTGGGAGCAACCATTGAGGGTCAGCCGGCTCGTCGCGCGGCTGCTCGCGCCTGCTCTGTTCGCATGCTCACTCGGCCTGGCTCGTTCGGGTTCGGCGCAAATGGGCGGCATGGGCGGTCCCGGCGGCGGCATGGGCATGCCCGGCAGCAACATGGGCGGCATGCCGCGCCAGCCCCAAAAGAAGAAGAAAGACGCACCCCCGCCCGGCACGCCCGAAATGCACGCCGCTTCGGGCGCGGACGACTCTTTGAACCCGCCGGGTAGCGAACCGGCGCTACCGGAAGAGCCGCTGCAGCTCACCCAGCCCACCTTCGACGCGATCGGCTCCGACACGCAGCCGGACAGCGCCGAGCTCGGCCGCGGCAACAGCACGACTTACCGCTTTTACGGGCCGTACTACCAAGAGAACAGCGACAAATATCAGTTCCGGTTGGCCTTCCCGGTGTGGGCCGAGCGCCAAATGCCGTCGCGCACCAAGCCGAACGAGACCGACCGGGCGTCGCTCTTCGGGGGCCTCTATTACAATCGCCGCAGCGCCGAGCGTGCGGACGACGTGCTGTTCCCTCTCGTGTGGAACCTACGCGACAAGCTCGCGCAAACGCGCACGACACTGATCGGCCCGTTTCTGAACCGCACCGCCCCCGGCGAGCACGACAATTGGCTCGCTCCGCTGTACTTCACCGGCAAGCGCAAGACCGGCGGCTACGCGCTGATCCCGCCGCTCTTGACGTACACGAAGCACGACGACCAAGGCGGTTTCAGCATGGTCGGTCCGCTGTTCTGCTCGTGGAAGGGCGGCTCGAACTGCGACGCCCGCACCGCGCAGGACATCGACTTCGGCGTTGCGCCTCTGTACTTCTATGGGCAAAACCTCAAAACCAAGTACGAGCTGATCCCGCCCCTCCTCCACTACTACCGGTACAACGATCGGGATCTGTCTTGGACCAACGTTTGGGGGCCGTACTTCCGCCGCCACACGCAGAAGCGGGACATGTTCCACTTGTTCCCCTTCTATTACAGCCTGTGGGGCAAGGGCGAACGGCACACCACGGTGCTGCCGCTCTTTCACTACGGCTACAAAGACGACTCGTGGTTGTTCGCGAGCCCGCTGTTCGTCGCCGCGCGGGGTGAGAAGGGCGAGAGCACCTTCGCTACTTGGCTGTATGCGCGCCACCGCGGCCGCACCGAGCTCGACATGATCACGCCTTTCTACTGGGCGTACCGCGACCCTGACATCGGGTTGAACCGCAAGATCCTGTTCCCCTTCTTGTACTCGAGCGTCAGCCCGCGCGAATCCAATCAGGCTTTTTTCCCATTCTGGGGGCATTTCGAGCGCTATGGCGTGAGCGAGAGCACCTGGATCACGCCCTTCTTCAATCACCAGCACGACCTGCGCGGCTGGTCGACGAGCCTGTACCCGTTCATTCACGTGGGCCGGAAGGCGCTCGACACGCACTTCGTGGTGGCGCCGATCTTCTGGGACTTTGCCACGCCGAAGTCGCGCTCCACCGTCGTGTTCCCGGTGTTCTGGCGCTTCAGTGACGAGAAAGAAGTGACCCAGCTCGTCGGTAACGTCTACTACCACGAGAAGAAACTGCGCTCTGGCCTGGACTGGGAAGTGCACATCTTCCCCGCGTTCTCCTACGGCGAGACGCCCAGCGGTCATTGGTGGAACGTGCTCTATGGCCTCGCGGGCTACACGCGCCAAGGCACCGCGACCACCGTTCGCACGCTCTGGATCCCCACCAAACTCAGCGAGTAACCGCCGGTTCGGCGGTCGCCCGGCGCGGGTGCTACGATTTCGGCATGAAAGCCAAAGTTGCGGTGCTCGGAGCCTCGGGGTTCGCGGGCGCGGAACTGCTGCGGCGCTTGCTCGACCACCCCGCGTTGGAAGTGGTCCGCGTGTGCGCCAACGATCACATCGGTGAGCTCGTGGCCTCGGCCCACCCGCACTTGGAGGGACTCACCAATCTGCGCTTCGAGAACCCACCGCACGCCGAAGCCGCGCGTGGCGTCGACGCGGTGGTCATGGGCCTACCGCACGGAGCGAGTTGTGAGGTGGTCGACGCGGTGGCTGGCTCGGACACGCGGCTCGTCGACATGTCCGGCGCGTTTCGCGTGCAAAATCCCGCCAGCTACGCCCAGTACTACGGAACCCCACACCCGCGGCCCGAGCTGCTGAAAGAGTTCGTGTACGGGCTACCGGAGCTCAATCGCGAGCGCATTCGCGGCGCCAAATACGTCGCCAGCGCGGGCTGCTTTGCGACCACGATTGAGCTGATGTTGCTGCCCTTCGCCAAAGCCGGACTCCTGCGCGGCTCGGTCGAGGTCGTGGGCATCACCGGTTCGAGCGGCGCGGGCGCGACGCCCACCGCCACCACGCATCACCCGGTGCGCGCCCACAATCTGCGCACGTACAAACCGCTGGAACACGCCCACACGCCCGAGATCGTGGAGACGCTCACGGCCGGCGGCGCGCGCGACCTCAGCCTGCGCTTCGTCCCCGTCTCGGCGCCGCTCACCCGTGGCATCTTCGCGACCGCATTCTTCCGCGTGCCCGCCAGCACCAGCGAAGCCGAACTACGAGCCCTCCCCGGCCGCACTTATCGAAACGAGCGCTGCGTGATCGTGCCCGAAGCGCGCTTGCCGGAAGTGGTGGCGGTGCTCGGATCGAACCGCGCCGAAGTCGGCCTGGCCCTCGGCCCGGTCGAAGGCGACACGCGCGGCGTCACCGTCTTCGGCGCGCTCGACAACTTGGTCAAGGGCGGCGCGGGACAAGCGCTGCAGAACTTGAACCTGATGCTCGGCCTCGACGAACTGGCGGGGCTCTCTCCCGTCGGCCTCTATCCCTGACCCAGCGGAAAAGCGCGCAGATAATTTGGCCCGCTCCGCTTGATCATGCCAATCAGAGCTCAGGGCTCGCGCAACGAGCCCTGAGCTCTGATTGGCATGGGGCGTGAGCGTGAGCGTGAGCGCGAGCGTGAGCGTGATTCGCGGACGCGCGCCGTCGCGCCGTCCCGCCGTCGCGGGCACGAGGGAATCGCCTATCATCCGCGGGTGGGACACCGTCCTCACCGCGACCCGGTACTCGCGCGCAAAGTACCGGCCTCCGCGACCGTGAGACAGGTGGGCACCGTCCTCAACGCGACCCGGTACTTCGCGCGCAAAGTACCGGCCTCCGCGACCGTGAGACAGGTGGGCACCGTCCTCAACGCGACCCGGTACTTCGCGCGCAAAGTACCAGCCTCCGCGAGCGCGAGACGGGTGGGCACCGTCCTCAACGCGACCGTGAGACGGGTAGACACCGTCCTCAACGCGACCCGGTACTTTGCGCGCAAAGTACCGGCCTCCGCGAGCGTGAGACGGGTAGACACCGTCCTCAACGCGAGCCGGTACTTCGCGCGCAAAGTACCGGCCTCCGCGAGCGTGAGACAGGTGGACACCGTCCTCAACGCGACCCGGTACTTTGCGCGCAAAGTACCGATCATGTGATTCTTTGGGTCGCCTCGTGGGGCTACACTTGCGCAAGTGCGGTAGCGCGTGGCCGCTCGCGTGACCGGGTGTCGCGCAGCACCCTTGCGCACGCGACCTGCTGCGAGGCGCCCCCCCGAAATCCTCGCGCACGCGAGCTGCTGCGAGGCGCCCCCCCGAATCCTTGCGACGCGAGCTGCGTGCGGCAAAGTGATCCCTGCCGAATCTTGGTCCGACCCCGGGTATCACTGTTGGCGCCTAGGCTGAGCCCGACCTCGGCAATGCAGCCCCGCTACCGAGGACGGAACACGGCGGCGGTGCTCACGGAGCGTCGCTGCAGCAGCGGAAACCGGTTTCAGTGCCGTTGTAATACATGTCGTGGGCGGTCTGAGCGGCTCGGCAGAAGTTGCGGCCGGGCTGCCAATACGAGCCTTTCATCGCCGGGCGCGCGGGCGTGGTGCGGTCGATGGTCACGAATTCTTCCAGGTTTCCGGCCAGATCCGAGACCCCGAACGGGCTGTCGCAGCGCTCGTAGGATCCGCTCGGGGCGCGCAGATCACGGAGGACGCCCGCGGGGCTCACCACGTCGTCGCGATCGGCGTTGCAGGCGGTGGCGTCGCGCGTGAAGCCGTATGGGTACGGCTGCATGTTTTCCCCTTCGCATGCGAAGTTGTATTCGCTCTCCATGCACATGCGCTTGCCGAGCTTGCGGCAAGTGCGGTCGCCATCACGCCAGCTCCGATGATTGGCGGGCAGCGTTTCACCCTTTTCGGTGAACTCGTGCTTGTCGATGCAGAAGCGTAGGTTTTTGCGCTCTTTCGACAGGCAGGTGGAGGGGCCGTATTCGGCGCAGCGGAAGAATTCGTAGGGGCCTTTGGGGTCGAGGTACTTTTTGCAGTTGAGCCGGACGTTCGGGCAGTAATTGCCTTCGACCAGCACCATGCCCTCGCCGCAGACCGCCGGCTCTTCTTTGGTGGCGCGGACGGGCGCGCGACTCAAGGCGACCATGGCCTCCGTCGCCGCGGGCGACGCCGCGGGCGCCTGCTCTTCGATCACGACCTGCGGGGCGGGCGTTGGCTCGGCGTTGCGGCAGCCGCTAGCGATGCAGGCCAGGAGCCCGAGCGCCGTTCCGATGATCCCGAGGCATCGCATGAGGGACCCCGACTTTTCGGTGCCTCGGGGTCGCGGTCAAGCGCTATCGGCAGGCCGGACGGTTGAGCGCTCAGGCGACATTCGACAGCGTCCAGAATTAGGCTGTGATATTCGACGATTACAGTTAACTTTAAAGGTTATTTCTAGCCCGTTGAAGCGGCCGCGCAGCAGCGCGTCCCGACCTGAATGTCCTTGTAGTAGTCGTCGTGCGCGGTCGTCGCGGGGCGGCAGCGGTTGCGCGCGGCCATCCACCAGCCGCCCTTCAAGGCATTCCGGAACGGGTCGACGTGGGCTTTGCCCTCTCGCAGCACGGACTCGTCCATGTTGCCGGCTAGGTTGTACACCCCGAACGGGCTGACGCATTCGGGGCGAGCGTCCGCGCGTTCACGGCGGTCGGCCAAGATCTGACGGTGCGGGTTGACCTCGTACAGGTCGTCGCGGTCTTGATTGCACTTGGGCTGGCGAGTGAAGCCGTACGGGTACGGGCGCATCTCTTCACCCTCGCAGGCGAAGGTCCACTCGGTTTCGGTGCACAGCCGCTTGCCGAGGCTGACGCACAAGGCGTTCGACTTCTGGAAGCTCTGGTAGTTGATGGGTAGGTCTTGGCCCGGCTCGGTGTACTCGTAGCGGTCGATACAGAAGCGCTGCTTGGCCCGCGTTCCGATGCAGCGCGAGGGCTGGTGGTACTCGCTGCAGCGAGCAAAGGGCAGCTTCTCATCGTCGAGCCAGCGCGCGCATGACTGCAATACGTCAGTGCAGTATTCGCCTTCGACCAAAACCATGTCGCGCGGGCAAGCCGTGCTCACTTCTGCCTCGGCTGGAACGGGCAAGGGGGTGCCGGGTGGTGCTTGGTCGGTGATCGCGGTCGTGCTCGCGGCGGGCGCCGTGGTGACGGGACTGACGCGCTGCAGCGCCTCCGCGGCGGCCGTGGTCGGGGTGATGCCGTCCGCCTCCATGCCTGTCCGCCGCTGCAAGCGCCGCGAGCGCTCGGCCGATAGCTGAGCCACGGCTTCACCGAACGTGACCTGCGCCAGCAGAGCACCGAGGATTGCCGCCAACGCTTTGCGCATCATCGCTTCGATCTCGCGCGGATGGTCGCGCTCGGCGCACGAAAACCGCAAGTTTTCCGCTCATTGTCGAACGCGCGCGGCGCCGATGTCTCGGCCATCAGTATGCGCTTAGTGAAGCACGGAATTCAGGGCTCGTCCGCTCACTCGCGCATGACCACTCATCCGTCTATCGACTCACTCGCGCATGACCACTCATCCGTCTATCGACTCACTCGCGCACGACCGACTCACTCGCGCAC
>Ga0247740_1000116_pt1 | contig 40473 bp, 32 predicted proteins | sample UWRJL148409B2_FD_180942 | JGI IMG/M metagenome (GOLD analysis project Ga0247740, IMG submission 180942) | Plant litter microbial communities from Arlington Agricultural Research Station in Wisconsin, United States - UWRJ-L148-409B-2 | ecosystem: Environmental > Terrestrial > Plant litter >...
CCGTCGTGCGCCCGATAAAGGCGTGCGGGCCCTGGGCGACAAGATCGAGGAGCACCGGCCCTCGGGCGTCGCTCCCGACGACGCCGGGTAGGCCCGTGCCGCCGGGTGCGATCGGAAGATCGCCGAGGGCCACCATCTCCTGAGGCACCTCCGCCGACGCGACAAGACCGGCACGCGTCGCCTCCTCCCCCGTGCTCACTGCCCACGACCGAGCACTCTCCGTCGACACCACACCGGCGCGCACCGCTCCGAGCTTCGAGCGCTCCGGGTGGCGCACGATCGCGGCTCCGTCGAGTCCGATCGAGAGGACCACCCGGCACTCGACCGGCAGGGACGCCTCGAGCTCTGCGATCGCGATGGTGACCGGTCGCCCTTCCCCGTCGCGCCGTCCGAACTCCGCGAGCACGTTCTCGCGGACAGTGCGCTCGACCGAATGCGGGAGGCCGGATGCCCACGCCTCCGCTGCCGCGCACCAGTGATCGGCTGGCGACAGCGACCACGCCACCTGAAGCGCGATCGCCCGCGCAACCCCGGCGGCCAGCACCGTTGGGCCGCACACTCCGATGCCGAGTGCCGCGTCGACGATAACGGGCGCGTCGTGGAGGGCCGCGGCGCGCAGTTCGAGCTCGGCGTGCCCGTCCTCCCCCATCGCACCGTCCACCCGCACCGCGCTCGGGACGGTGCCGGTCCCGATCGCGACGGGCACCGATGCGGCGGTCGATGTCCACCGCCACGGGTGCGGCGCGGCGCTCGCCAGAAGGTCTGACACGAGTGGGGTGCGCTCGACGAGGGATGCCCGCTCCTCGTCGTGGGCAGCGTCGATCGCCGCACGTGCGGCACGGGCATCCCCATCGAACCGCAGTTGGTCGCGGCGCCGTGCGCGGCGCGAGCCGAGACGTGCGTCCGCGACGCTCGCGACGGCGGTGACCGGGCCGAGCAGGGCGAACAGCAACGAGTACGGCGACTGGGTGACGAGCCACAGCACCACGGCGACGACGAGCGGCGCCACGCTCGCGATGACGGGGAAACGGTACGGCGGCGGGGTCGCGATCGGGCGCGGCGCGGCGATGCGGGAGGTCACCCTCCCATGACACCGGACGGATCGCGCGGGAAGCAGTCCGAACCTCAAACTGTGGAGAACGAGTCGACCTAGCTCTTCTCAGGAGAATCGAAGAAGAGGATGCGCGGGGTGCGCGGGTGGGCCCCGCTGCGTCTCAGCTCACGATGAAGAACTGCTCGCCGATCTCGACGCGCGTTCCGCGGACGACCCGGTAGCGCTTGCCCGCGTCGCAGCGACGGGGCTCGCGGTCGGGCTCGCGCATGACCGTTCCGTTGCCGGAGTAGCGGTCGCTGACCCAGAAGGAGGTGTCGTCCTGACCGAACTCGAGGTGCGTCTTGGAGACGGAGCGGCCGGGATCGACGATCGCGACGAGGGTGTCGAAGTACTCACCGGGCTCGGCGACCGGGTTACGGCCGATGAGTCCGGAGCCGGAGACGCTGACGCTCTCGCCCGTGCTGAACTGCAGCACGAAACGGTCACCACGCGGTCCTCGGGGAACGAGCCGGGTCTCGGAGACGTCGGTGGTGTCCGCGAACGGCGTGGCGGGCTCGGCGGCGGGCGGTGCCGCGGGGAGCTCGGGCTCGAAGGGGACGGGAGAGTGCTGGTGGGCGACGACTGGCTCGGTCGAGCGGGGAAGGCCCCACGGGAACGGGTCGAGCACGTTGGTGTCGTTCGGCCGGGCGCGGGGGCTCGTTCGCTGGCGGACAAAACCGCACTCGGGGCAGAAGATGTCCGACGCAGCCAATGGCGCGCCGCACTGCGCACAGCGCTGGGTGGCGGAGATCTCGGACTCCGGCTCGGGCGCGTGGTACGGGGCCGAGGAGTGGGCGGGCTCCGCCGTGCGAGCGGGCTCGGGCAGTGGGATGTACTCGGCTGCGAGCGTCGAGTCAGGCACGCCGTAGGTCGGCGCCGGCGCGGCGGCCTCCGGCTCCGGGATCGTGGGGCCGACCGGCACGTGCGCTGCGGGCGGCGGGCTGGGCTTGGGTGCGATGAAGGCCGGCGGCACGGGGGCGAAAGGCTCGGGTGCGTGCTCCGACGGCGTGGCGGGCTCAGCCTCGGCCTCGGGGGCCGCGAGCGGGTCGACCAGCGGCTCCGCGAACAGGTCGGGCACCGGCTGGTAGGCCTCGGCGGCGGCCTCGATCCCGCTCGGGTCGGGATCTGCGACCGGCGCATCGAGAGCTTCGGCAACCGGCGCATAGACAGGCTCCGCCACCGGCGCTTCGGGAACCTCAGCGACTGGCTCGGCCGAGGTCGCGGCCGCATCGCGCGCTGCCTCGGCTCGAGCAGCCCGACGGGAGCTGCGCCCACCCCTGGTGTTGACCGGACGGCCGCACTCGCCACAGAACATGGCTCCGTTGGGCAGCTCGGTACCGCAGTAGAAACAGGTCACGGTCCCGTCTTTCTCTCTCTGAAGAGCCTGCTGACACTATAACCGCCGAGGGAACGCAGCGAGATTCGCGCCCGGAGGCGCTGCCACCGCGTGAGTCCGGCGTCGAGTGAGGCCTGGAGGTCGTCGACGGCGCGCCACACGCTGTCGGCATCGGCGTCGAGTGGGTCATCCGGCGCGAAGACCGCCCGATCGGCGACCGCCGCGAGCACCTGCGACTGCACGCCGCCGGCGATCGACGCCACCTCGCTGCGCGTCGCGGATGCCGCGGGGCTCAGCCCGTGGTCGATGACCGAGTCCTCGAACTCCTGCCAGCCCCCGCTGATGCGCTGCAGCGCGTCGGGCGCCTGACGGCGCAGCCGACGTCGGCGAATCTTCGCGGCGACCACGAGCGCGAACGGGGCCAGCAGGATCGCGACGACCAGTGCGGCGATGCCGAGCCCCTTCGCGATCGCCAGCAGCACCTGCAGCACGGGGTTGAGGTCCGCCGGCAGTTCCTGCTGGCTCTCCGGAGTGTTCTGGCGGTCGAAGTTCTCGTCCTCGACGACGGGCGGCGGCACGATCGTCTGCGGGCGGGCGACCTGCGCGTTGTCCTCGGGCTCCTCCTCCGGGATCTCGCGCACCTCGGGATTGGGGTCGATGGTGACCCAGCCGAACTGCGACGTGTTCACCTCGATCCAGGCGGAGACGTCGGTGCCCGTGACCGCGTCAGTGACGGGAGCGAAACCGATGACCACGCGGGAGGGGAAGCCGAGGTCCTCCGCCATGAGCGCCGCAGTCACCGCGTACTGCTCGGCGTCACCGATCATGCGCGGCGACGACACCAGCTCGGCAATGCGGTCGGCGGCGTGGCCGGAACGGCTCGCGGGCTCGTCCTCCCCCACGCCGTGGCTGATGTACCCGTCGTTCGCGAGGCCAGCGAGCATCGCGACGAGGCGGCGGCCCGCTCCGTCGACGCCGGTCGTGTACTCGTCGAGCTTCGCGGTGAGCTCCTCGGGCACGTTCCTGGGCGCGGGAACGAGTGCCGTGCCGGGTTCGAGCGACGCGAGTTGGGCATCCGTGGGCTGGTCGGGCACGACGGCGTCGATCGAGTAGCTGTCACCCGAGGCGAGGCCGCGCACGACGGCAGCCGTGCCCGAGGTGTCGTTGTAGTAGAACGCGTCGCGCAGGGCGGTGGCATCGGTGCCGTCGAACGTCACCGACTCGAGCTTGCCGACCGTCGGCAGCCAGACGCCGGAGTAGCCCCGGACCGTGACATCGACGGAGACCTGCTCGCCCTCCAGCGACGACTGGTCGACGGTCGACGGCACGCGTGTGAACGATCCGGAGAGGCTCGACACGGTCTCACTGCCGACGGCGTAGACGACCCCGTCGTAGGTGTCGAGGGTCGCGAGCCGGATGCGATCGCCGGCGGGAAGGCCAGTGACGGTGAACAGCACGGTGTCGGCGGACGCAGGCTGCCAGTAGCTGCGGAAACCGGAGAGGGGGCTGACGTAGTCGCGCGGGTCGAACGGCTGCTCGATCGTCGTCCGCAGCACTGTGCGGTCGGCCACCGGCGGCACAGCGCCCGCGGCGGCGACGGCCGCGGTCGACGCGATGGCGAGGATGACCGTGGCGCTCAGCACCGTGCGGAGCCCGGGTAGCCCGCTCTCGGCGGCCACAGGGGCGTCCGACTGCGCCGACAGGCGGCGGATCGCCGCACGTCGGCGGTACCAGCGGAACCACACGAGCCAGAACAGCACAGCCACGAGCAGGGCGAGCGGCGCGGCTAGCGGACGGTCGGGGAAACGCGGACCGAAGGCCGTCGCGATGATGAACAGGGCGATGGGCGGGAGTACCGCGAGCTCGCCGAACCGGGAGCGCAGCGCGATGACCAGGCCGACGACGGCGGTGCCGAACACGAGCACGAACGCCGGGACGAGCAGCGCCTGGTAGTCGCCGACCGGCAGGGAGATGGTCAGCAACTGCTTCCAGCCCAGCGCGACGCCCGTGACGAGGTCGAGGAATCCATCCAGAGTGGGGAGGACGCCGAACTGCGTCTTGCCGGGAACCGCGAGGGGAACCCCGAGGGCGAGGAACGCCCCTACGGAGACGAGCAGGACCGCGGCGGTGGGCCAGCGGAACTCGGCGGAGACGATGGCGATGAGAGAGCCGACCGCGAGCGAGACCGCGACGAGGACGATGAGCGCCGGGCCGCGGTAGATCGGCCAGAGGGCGGTCGCGGCGATGATCGTCGTGAGCCACAGCATGGCCGTGTTGACGACGAGGAAGGCCGGGCTCGTAATGCCGCGCACCCGGCGCGGAGTGGTCGGGGTGCTCACGCGGCCGCCGATCGCGCGAGGGACTTCTGCAGGTCTTCGAGGAAGCCGATCGTCAGGACGCTGAGTCCGGCGACGCGCCGCAGGCCGGGCGGGCGATCGGGGTTGCAGATCACGGCGACGACCTCGACGTCGGCAGGGAACTTGGTGGAGGCCGCGCGCAGCTCCTGCGGTGTCGCGCCCGAGCCGCACACGAGGAAGGCCACCGACACTCCGCTCGCCTGCTCCCCCGTCACCCGCGCCACATCGGTGATGTTGAGCGCGGTCTCCACTCGCTCGACGAGCGATAGGTCGTCCAGCAGGCGCGCGCGGGTGAGTGTCGAGAGCAGCTTGACGGCGAACACCTTGCGCTTCGCGAATTCGGGTGTGGTCTCGCTCGCGACGACCGTCACGGTACGGGCATCCCTGATCGCCCGAGCACCCAAGGAGCCCGCGACGCTCACGGCCATCTCGAACTCCTCGTCGGTCGAGTAATCGGAGTTCGCGAGGCTGAGCGCGATGACGAGGTGGCTGCGGCGGGTCTCCTCGAACTGGCGCACCATGTAAGTGCCGGTCCGGGCCGTCGACTTCCAGTGGATGTACCGGCGCTCGTCACCGGGCAGGTACTCGCGCAGCGCGTGGAACGACACGTCGTTGTTCGAGAGGTCGCGCGTGGGATTGCCCTCGAGGTCGCGGATGAAGCCCGTGCTCATGCTGGGGATCGAGATGGTGCGCGGATGCACGAACACCTCGGCCACGTCGCTCCACACCAGCTCCCGCCGAACGATGCCGATCGGGTCGGCACGAACGGTGCGGACGGGGCCGACCGGCACCACCCCCCGGCGGAGCGTGGGGATGACGAACTCGTGCGTGAAGGTCGCGCCCCGGCCGAGCCCGGGCAGGGCCGCCTGCGCGAGGCCGGTGCCGACCGGCACCTCCACGGTGACGCCGAACGTGCGACGGCGGCTCGGGTTGCTCACGACCACGTCGCCGACCGCCCGCTCCCCCGCGACCACGCGGCTGTGCGGCACGCGCAGCTCGATCGTGATCGCCGTGCGGCCGATCAGGTAGATGAAGGCGATGAGGATGAGGGCGACCAGCGCGAAGCCGACGACGATGAGTTCCACCCACCCGGCGAGGTACCCGGCCACGAGCGTGATCGGCACCGCGGCGAGGATCGACCACCCCAGCGGCGTGACCACCCCGGCGAGGCGACCGAAGACCCGCGCCACGAGCATCCGCACCGCGGTGAGGAAGCGCACCGTCGCGATGACGGCGTCCGCGAGGAAGCCCGTGCGGTCGCCGACGATGCGCGTGCGCGCGTTGGTGAGCCCCTGGGTTCCTGTGGTCGTGAAGTGCGAGTCGATGCGCGGGGTGGGAGCTGCCATTACCGTGCTGCCATCACAGTGCCTGGCGTTCGCTCGGCGGCGGGGTCTCGATCAGGATCTGGCTCATCACGCTGGGCGCGGTGACGCCGTCGAACTCGGCCTCGGCGTCGATGATCAGGCGGTGCGCGAGCACGGGCTCGGCGAGCGCCTTCACGTCGTCGGGGATGACGTAGTGGCGGCCGCTCGCAGCAGCGAGGGTCTTCGCAGTGCGCACGAGCGCGAGGGCGCCTCGGACGCTCGCGCCCAGGCGCACCTCGGTCGCGGTGCGGGTCGCCTCGATGATGCGGCTCACGTAGTCGTTGATGGTCGGGTCGACGTGCACCGTACGGGCGAGCTGGGCCATCTCGACGACGACATCCGCGGTGACGATCGGCGGCACGACGGCCTCGTGCGCCTTCACACCGGCACCCTCGAGGATGCGCACGGTCGACGAGTGGTCGGGGTAGCCGATCGACGCCTTCATGAGGAAGCGGTCGAGCTGCGCCTCGGGCAGGCGGTAGGTGCCGGCCTGCTCGATCGGGTTCTGGGTGGCGATGACCATGAACGGGGCGCCGACCGGGTGGCTCACGCCGTCCACCGTGACGTGCGCCTCCTCCATGACCTCGAGGAGGGCGGACTGCGTCTTCGGGCTCGCGCGGTTGATCTCGTCGGCGAGCACGATGTTCGCGAAGATCGGCCCCGGGTGGAACTCGAACTCCCCGCCGCCCTGGTTGTAGATGCTCACACCGGTGATGTCGCCCGGAAGCAGGTCGGGGGTGAACTGGATGCGGCTGCTCGTGCCCGCCACGCTCTGCGCCATGGCGCGCGCGAAGGAGGTCTTGCCCGTGCCGGGGAAGTCCTCGAGCAGCAGGTGCCCGTCGCTCAGGAGCGCCGTGAATCCGAGCCGGATCACGAACGTCTTGCCCAGGAGCACCTGGTCGACGTTGGCAACGAGCCGGTTGAAGATGTCCGAGAACCAGGTGGCCTGTTCGGGAGTCATGGTCATGGGTGTGTCCTCATCAGAAGGCTCGATAGGTTCGGTCGTAAGTCTGCCCGTTGGCGATGACCCTGATGGTCACGTACGGGTTGTCGAGCAATGATGCGTCGACGTGGCAGGTTGTGCTGGTTCCGACATCCGTGAAGGCGTCATTGCCGGGAGTCACTCCGCACGCGTACTGCACCCCGGTGTACCCGGCGCCGGAGGGAGCCGCCAGCCAGGAGAACGTGCCGTTGCGGGAGAGCAGCGTCTGATCCGCGTCGGGGGTGAACGCGACACCGGTCAGCCGCAGGTCCACCGGGACCCCCAGGCCCTGCGGCGAGGATGCTACGGTCTGGCAGACCGGGGTGCCGTCGTAGGTGCGGCAGGCGCGGGCCGTGATCGACACGTTCTGGCCGTACTGCGTGGCGTCCGCGGCGAGGAAGCCGCCGATGCTCACCGGCCCGTACTCCGTGCCGCCGTTGAGGCGGTAGTAGATCGCGTCCGCCGCGCCGAGGGTGGTGCTGCCCGCGCTGCCGCCCTGGAGCACGAAGTCGAAGGCCTCGCCGTTCGGGGACGGGCCCGAGACGGAGAGCTCGGTGATGACGGGCGGGGGCGTGTTCGCGACGACACCGCCGCTGACCGTGCATCCCTGGCCGTTGAAGGCGAAGACGACCAGCGTGTAGGTGGCATTCGCGGAGAGGCCGGAGAAGACCGTGGAGGTGCCGGCGCCCGCCGAGGCCAGGGCCGCGCCGTTGGAGCTGATGACACCGTCGGGGGCGCACGTGGGGGCGGTGCCGGTGTAGGCGGCCGCGGTGTACTCGGTGATGGCGCGGCCGTTGCTGTTGAAGACGGAGCCCCACTCGAGAGCCACCGAGGTGTCGCTCAGCACCGTTGCGCCCGGGGTGGCCACCGCGATCGGCGGACCGGCAGGGACGCCCGAGGCCGGCTCGCTCGTGTTCCACACAGAGAGCGCGGTCAGGGCGGCGTTGCGCGCGCTGACTGTGTAGGTAACGGCGACCCCGTTGTCGAAGGACCACCCGAGGCTGCCCGTGTCGACGGTGCACACCCCGCCGGCGCACGCGGTGGGGCTGACATCGGCCGAGAACCCGCCCGCGGCCACGTAGTAGCGGTCGACGGCCGACCCGCCCGACGGCGTGGAGACGGCGTTCCAGCTGATCAGCAGCCCGTGGTCGAGCGGCGAGGAGGTGAGGGCGTTCGGCGCAGGCGGGATGATGTCCGACCAGACCCGGTCCGCGAGCGTGATCGGGTCGGAATCGCCGATCGCATTGGTCGCGACGACGCTGATGGTGACACCGTTGGCCGGCCCGTTGCCGGGAGTGGGAATCGAGCACGTGGTGCCGGAGCAGTCGGTCACGGCGACCACAGCCGAACCCTGGCTCGTGGTGACCTTGTAGTTCGTGATGGGCGAGTTGTTGAACGAGCCCGCGTTCCAGCGCATCGTGATCTGCCGATCGGCGAACCCGCTGGGCGCGAGGTTGGCGATCGGGTCGGGGCGGTCCTGCACCGAGACGGTGACGGTGCCCCATACGTACCGGGTGGGGTCGCCGGTTGCGTCGGCCACCTGGTACTGCAGGGTCACATCGATCGGGGATGCTGCTGATGACACGGCCACGGACAGCCTGCTGTTGTCAGCACTGGGCGAGATGTCGACGCCCTGCGGCAGGGAGGAGCCCTCGAGCCCACGGATGGCCACCACTCGGAGGTCCGTGCCCGGGAACGGGTTCGTCGCCTGGTCGTTAGCGAGTACGTCGATGCTCGTGGTTCCGCCGCGCGGTGCCACCGCGACGTCCGATGCCGGGATCAGCAGCGGCTTGGTGGACGGCACGACGTGGAGCTCGATGCGCCCCGCGCCGCCCTCGCTCAGGTCGTCGCGGACCCCTAGCGTGATGTTCGTCACGGAGCCCTTCGTCGAGCTCTCCGACGCGCGCAGGCTCAGCTTGCTGCCGTTGAGGGCGTACTCGAATCCCTCGGGGAGGGGGCTCAGCACCGAGTAGACCAGTTCGTCGAGATCGTCCGGGTACGGGTACGACGTGAGCTTGAGCAGGTCGATCTCGCGCTCCTGCCCCGGCTCGAACTCGAGCACCGCCCCTCCGAAGTCCGGCGGCTGGTTGTCGCGCGGCAGCACCGTGATGGGCAACACCAGGATCGACGTGCGTCCCTCCGGATCGCTCGCGGACGCGCCGTCGGTGACCTCGAACGAGATGGATGCCGGGCCGAAGTACTTGTCCGCCGAGGTGAACACGAGGGTGTCGTTGTCGACGACGAGGTTCGCGCCGTTGGAGTGCGTCGCCTGTACCGTGCTCGAGTCGGTGAGACGGACCTGCTTGCCGCCGACGGCGATCACGTAGTCGTTGATGTCGATGGTGAGTTGCTGCTCGCTGTTGACGCGCAGGGCCGGGGCGCGGCGGTCCAGTTGCGGCAGCGCGTCGTCGAAGCCGGGAACTCGGATGAACGCGTAGCTGAAGACCGTGGGGTCCTCCGGATGCGTGACCTTGAACGGGATGATCTGCGCGCGGTTGCCGATCGTCACCTCGATCTGCTTGTCACTGGTGACGCGCGCTGCGTTGCCGAACCCGGTGTACACCGAGAGACCGAGAGTGCGGGCATCGCCGTCCGCGAAGAACACGTTCGCGAGCACGTCGACGGTCACCCGGCTGCGGTCGAGCACGTCGGAGAGGGTCAGTACGCTGTCCGTCGCGAGCGGGTACGACAGCGGGGCGTCAGCGTCCACCGTGACCCTGATGAAGTTCTGGCTCGTGCCGCCGCGGTCGTTCTCTATCTGGTAGATCACCGCGTAGTCGCCCTCCTCGGAGGGCGGGGTGATGTCGACTATGTCGGTTCCGACGATCTCGACGCCGGTGTCCGTCTCCGGGTCCGCCGGAATCGCCGAGATGATCGAGAGCGGGCTGCCGTCGGGATCTGAGTCGTTCGCGAGGGCCCGCACCGACACGGTGAAGCCGGGTCTCACGGTGACCTCATCGGCGATCGCCACGGGGTTGCGAGCACCGTCGAGGCGCGGGCTGATCCCCACACGGACCGTCCCGGTCGCACGCGCGCCCAGCGAATCGATGACCGTGTACGTGAAGGTGTCCGTTCCCGCGGAGTAGTCGCCAGCCTGGTAGATGATCGTGTCGGACTCGACATCGATCACGGAGCCCTTCTGCGGGTTCGTCGCCTGCCCGATGAGCTGCACGGAGTCGCCATCGGGATCGATCCCGCTGAGCGGGACTCGCACGCGCACCGTCTCCCCCGCGATCACCCGCGCGGTGACAGTGTCGGGCACGGGAGCGTTGTTCGTCGCAGGGTCGGCCTCGCGCACGGCGATGCGCACGAGCGCAGTCGCGGCCTGGCCGTCCGGGCCCGTGATCTGGTAGGCGGCGGTGAAGTTGCCGGTCTTATCCGGTGCGAGATAGCGCAGCACGCGGCCCGAAGCGAACAGCAGACCGGATGAGTCCGGCAATTCCTGATCGAGCTTGGGCTGCAGGGTGAGGTCGAGCCCGTCAGGATGCTCGTCATTGTCGAGTACGGGGATGTCGATGGCCTCGCCCACACGCACGGTGACGGTGTCGTCGTTGGCGATGGGAGCCTGAACTCGCGAGGGCGTCGGGATCTCGACGACCGTGATCACGCCCTCGGCCTCCGCGAGGCCGTTCGTGATCCGGTAGTTGAAGGTGACCGGTCCGTCGTCGAGCGGGCCCGTGAGACTCACGCGCACGAGGCGCTGGTCGAGCACTTCGGCCCGAACTCCGGAGTCATCCGCGAGGTTCATCACCTCGGTGACGAGCAGCACTCCGCCTGCCGGGTCGCGATCGGTGCCCGCGACGTCGATGCGCTCGTTGCGCAGGGTCTTGACGAACACGGTCTTCGGGATCGTGACGGGTTTGGTGTTCGGATCGGCCGGCGTCGTGACGTCCACCCGCACGAGACCCGTGACGGTGAGAGTCCCGTCGGTGACGACGTACTCGAGGTAGTGACTGCGGATCTGGTCGGTCTGGAATTTGAACGTGCCGGTCTCGTAGCTCGGCGTGATGGTCACATCGGTCTTCGCGGGAACGCTGTTGAGACGCACCGTGCCGGTTCCGCCCCGCACGTGGTCGAGCGGCGAGATGGTGACCTGCTCCCCCGCCGTGGCGAGCACCACGAAGGGATCGGCCACGATCGGCACCTCGCCGGCGGGCCTGGCGGTGACCGAGAGGCTGCCCGAGCTCTCTGCCGAACCGTCGGATACCACGAGACTCACCAGCTTGAGGCCGGCATCGGTCCCGGAGTCCGAGTAGACGACCGCCCCACCGGGCTTGTACGACACGGCGTCGGGCTCGGCGACTGACGCGCTCGTGAGGTAGAAGGCGTCGCCGTCCGGATCGACCCAGTCCCCCAGAACCTGGGTGGTGACGCGCCCGCTGAGCTGTACCGTCGTCTTGGTCGTGCGCACCTGCACGGGCGGGGAGTTCTCCCCGGGCGCCCGCACGGTGACGACGACATTGGCCGTGGCGCTGCCGCCCCGGCCGTCAGTGATCGTGTACGTAAATCCGATCGGGCCGGTCGCGTCGCCCGTCAGGGTCAGCTGCACCTGCTGGCGCTCGTTGATGAGGTCGAGGTGCCCGACGTTCTCATCGATACCGCCGATCTCGCTCACCACGAGCACATCGCCGTTCGGGTCGAAGTCGTTGAGCAGCACGGGCAGGACGGTCGCCCTGCCCGGTCTCGCGCCGAAGGCGTCGTCGATCGCGACGGGAGGCTCCTGCACCTTCTCGACCTCGGGCGGCACATCCTCGTCGTTCTGCTGCTCCTGTGGCGGGATCTCGTCGTTGACGATCAGGTCGTCCCAGTTGTTGATCAGCTCGCCCTCGCGCTGCACCGCCCAGGACTCGCCCGAGCGGCGGTCGTTGAGCACGGCACGGGTGCCGTTCGCGATGAACGACAGGCGAGCCGTGGCACCCATCTCGGCCAGCGCGAGCGTCGTGCCATCGCCGTCGCCCTGGCAGCGGCGCCAGCTCTGCCCGCTCGTCCAGGCGGCGAACTCGCAGCCCTCCAGTACGAGCGGCCGCGCGGCCGTTCCCGACTGGCCGTCGAGCAGCGCCACTGCGGCGGCTCCACTCAGGGGAACGCTGATCAGACCCGCGCTGTACGAGACCAGAACACGATCGCCCTCGGTCGACGCCCACTGCAGCTCGGTACCGGTACCACCGCCGATGAGCGGCGCGAGGTCGACCGAGCGGCCGGCGAGGTACACGGTGCCGCTGTCCGCATCGAGCACGGCCCAAGTACCACCGACCGACGTGATCGCGAGATCGCCGTCGTCGGGGATGCTCACCGCCTCGGTGCCGGAGACCGCATCCGACACCGCGGCATCGATGCGCAGCACCTGACCGGTGGAGGGGAGGTAGGCGAAGATCAGTCCGGCGGGGTCCGCGCTCACGACCGCGCCGGTGCCGAGGCTCAGGGTGGAGTCGGATTCGGCATCGAACGTGGAGAAGTCGTTCCAGGGCACGATCCACAGCTCGCCGGTGCCCGCCTCGAACACGACAACGTTCTGGCCCGCGAGGAACACCTCGGGCTGGCTCGGTGGCAGCGGAACGCTGTCGGTGGCGGTCGACGTGGCGGGGTCGACGATGTCGACCTTGTTGCCGCTGCGGTCGAAGAGGAGCACCACCTCACCGGCCTGGAGCACGTCGACGTCGCTACCGGTCGTCGCGACCACGGTGTTGAGCTCGAGCACCTCGGTGTTCGCCCGGCCGATCGCCTGCTGCTGGCTGTTCGCCACCCACACCGAGCCGTCACCCAGGTCGACGCGCTGCGCCGTATAGCCGGTCGACACGATCGCCACGGCCGCCACGAGGGCAGCGATGAGCGTGCCGCTCGTCGCACTGATGACGAGGGACAGATGGCCTCGCAGCCACTTCCTGATCACGGGAGACCCATCACTCGGGAACGTCCGCGCACTTCTCGCTGCTGGGGTTTCCCGTCTTGCCGTCGCGGTTGACGGCCACCGTGAGGCAGACACGGTCGCCGGGTTCGACGTCGACGGTGAACGAGGGGCTGCGCTGGATGCTCGACTCCCCCGTGCTCGTGGCGATCTGGTACGAGTCCGAGTCGTCGAGGCCGGGGTCGGACCAGGAGAACGTCACCGTGCCGTCACTGATCGTGGCCTGCACGTCGGAGACACTGGGGATGTCGGTGCTCGTCGCGCGGATGAGCACCAGGGTCGCCGTGGTGCCGAGTGCGAGCACGAGCACGGCCGCAGCGACGAGCGCCCAGGCGAAGGCACGGATGCCCTTGCTCGCGGCGGGGCCGGTGGGCCTGGTCCGGCTGCCGGTCTCCCGCACGATCGTGCCGACCGCGCTGTACGGGCCCGCGTCCTCACCACGGCGACGACGACGCCGATCGGCTACCGACGATACGGCGTCGTGACCGCCCTTGATGCGCGTGCGGTCCTCGAGGTTCGACGTGGTCGCCAGTGCCCAGTCGTCCATGATCACTTCGATGGCCGTCTGGGGAACGCCGATCTCGCTCTCGACCGCCTGCAGCTCGCGCACGAGCTCGATGATGCTCTCGTGCCGGTTCTCGGGCTTGCGGGACATCGCCCGGGCCAGCGCCCGCTCCAGGCTCGCGGGCACGTCGGTGCGCCCCATCGAACCGGGCTTCGCGCGGTTGATGCGCGAGATGAGGTCGCTCGACTTGTTGGACTCCCCCGGCTGCTCGAAGGGCGACCGGCCGGCGAGGAGTGAGTAGACGGTGGCGGCGAACGACCAGATCTCCGACTCGATGGTGCCTGCAGTCTCGTCCATGAGCACTTCGGGCGCGGACCACGGGATGGACATCCCGACGGCCTCGAGGTTCTCCGACTCGCCGAGCGTGGCGGCGATACCGAAGTCGGAGAGCACGGGATGTCCGTACGCGGTGAGCAGGATGTTCGACGGTTTGATGTCGCGGTGCAGCACGCCGGAGCGATGCGCTGTCTCGATGGCGCTGCCGATCTTGACCGCGACCCGAAGCACTTCGGGAACGGGGATGCGCTCGGTGCGGTAGCGCTGGCTGAGGGCCGACGAGCACAACTCCATCACGAGGTACGGGCGGCCGTCCGAGGAGATGCTCGCCTGGTAGACGGTGAGGATGGCCGGATGAGCGCTGAGCTGGGCCATGAGGTTCGCCTCGGCCTGGAACATCTGCCGCACCTGGTCGTTGACGACCTCGCTCAGCATGACCTTGACCGCGACCTGCCGACGCGGCATGTTCTGCTCGTAGAGGAAGACATCGGCGAAACCGCCGGACCCGAGCACGTGGACGTGTGAGAATCCGGGCAGGGTCGGAGGAGGTGATGGCAAGCGACGCGCCACGAACACCCCCTAAGCCCAGTCGACGGATTCACCATTGTAGGCAGGCGCTCCTGCGCTACCGGTCTGTTATCCCCCCAAAGGGGGGCACGGGCCGAACCCCCATTCACAGGGGTACAACATCGTGCTACCGCCGGGAGCGGGGCGCGGTGTCCTCGATGTCGATGATCGGGGGTGCGTCGAGAACGTCGACGATGATCGCGGTGACGTTGTCCCGACCTCCGGATGCGAGTGCCGCATCGATGAGCGCCCCGGCAGTCTCGACCGGTGACAGCCCCGCGGCGAGGTGCAGGCGGATCCGGTCGTCGGCGACCTCCTTGGTCAGGCCGTCGGAGCAGAGCAGGAGCCTGAGCCCGGTGCGTGCGGGGAGCATCCAGAAGTCTGCGTAGGGCTTGGCGTTGAAGCCGACCGCCCGCGTGATGATGTTGCTGTCGGGGTGGTGCTCGGCCTCGTCGCGAGTGAGGGCGCCGGACTCGACGAGCTCCTGCACGACGGAGTGGTCGACGGTCACCTGCACCAGCTCGTTCGCCTCGAACGCGTAGACGCGACTGTCGCCGATGTTGAAGACGGCGAAGTAGGCGTCGCTGTCCTGGAGGGTCAGCACTGCGCCCGTGACGGTCGTGCCGACTCCGAGCTCGTTGTCTCCCGCGATCGTGGTGATGTCGGAGGTCGCTCGTTCGAGGGCGCGCTCGATGGTGCGGGGGGCGAGGAAATCGGAGCCGACCACCTCGGCGAGGCGCTCGACGACGGCCTTGCTCGCGAGGTCTCCCGCAGCGTGGCCGCCCATTCCGTCGGCCACGGCGAACAGCGGGGATTTGGCCACGAAGCTGTCCTCATTGGCCGTGCGGCGCTTGCCGGTGTCGGTCGCCGCCGCCCACGCGATAGTCACGACCGCGCCCGGCCGCCCGGGGATGGGGATGGCGAGGCTGGCATTGCTGCCGCCGATTTCGGTCACGTTGGCCTTCCTGGTTTTCTTCTCTACGCCAGGCGCTCGAGCGGGAGGATCTGGAGGATGTTCTCGTCACCAATATCCACCAGCGTGCCGGGCGAGACGACGACCGACTCACCCTGGAGGAGTTTCCGGGGCGTGGACCCGGGCACGAGCACGACCGTCCCGTTGGTGCTGCGCAGATCGGTGACGACCACGGTCGAGCCGGTCTGGCGTAGTTCGAGGTGGGTGGCGGAGACCTCGTGGCGCGGCGACTCCACACGGACGAGGCGCGGAGTCGCGCCGACCTGGATACGGGACGAGGCGGGCCGGCGGCCGACGCGCACCGGGCGGTCGAGCCGGATCGGCTCCTTGAGAGCCCCGATGCGGAAGCTGTAGATCGCCGACGGGCTCGGCGGCCGCACAGCGGAGGTGTGCGCCTCGGTGCGGCGGGTGGGCGGCTTCGGCCGCGGTGCGGCGGGCTCGGCGGGAACCACGGTGTCGGCGAACGGATCGATCGGGGCCTTCGGCAGTCGGGGCAGCTGCCCGACCAGCGTGTCGCCGGAGTCGTTGTTCACAGACCCGAGCTTACGGTCCGTACCCCGGCGCCGTCACCCGATCAGCACCGCCCATCCCGTCGGGGCTGCACCGTCGACTGACGGGCATCCACTACCGATTCCGTGGCGTTTGTGCCGCAACAGGTGCGGATTCGCTTGTGAGCCACCCGCCGGACTGCCACAATCGAACCATGAGCCCTTCCGCGCGGCCTCCGGGCTCGAAACCGATCCAGCTCGACGACGTCTCGAAGAAGATCATCGAGCAGCTGCAGGGCGACGGGCGCCGCTCGTACGCCGAGATCGGCAAGGCCGTCGGGCTCAGCGAGGCCGCGGTGCGCCAGCGGGTGCAGAAGCTCACCGACTCGGGCGTCATGCAGGTCGTCGCGGTCACCGACCCGATGCAGCTCGGCTTCTACCGCCAGGCGATGATCGGCATCCGGGTCACGGGCGACACCACAGTGGTCGCCGAGAAGCTCGGCCGCCTCGCCGCCGTCGACTACGTGGTGCTGACGGCCGGAAGCTTCGACATCCTCGCCGAAGTCGTGTGCGAGAACGACGAGGACCTCATCGACCTTCTCAACAAGCAGATCCGCGGTATCGAGGGCGTGCAGTCGACGGAGACGTTCGTCTATCTCAAGCTTCACAAGCAGTTCTACAACTGGGGAACAAGGTAAGTCATGACCATCGAGTACAACGACGCAGACCTTCAGCAGAAGGCCAAGGACCACCTGTGGATGCACTTCTCGCGCCAGTCGGTGCTCGAGGAGCACGGCGTCCCGATCATCGTCAAGGGAGACGGTCACCACATCTGGGACAGCAAGGGCCGCAAGTACTTCGACGGCCTGAGCGGGCTCTTCGTGGTCAACGCCGGCCACGGCCGCAAACGCCTCGCCGAGGTTGCCGCGAAGCAGGCCGAGGAGCTCGCGTTCTTCCCGATCTGGTCGTACGCGCATCCGAACGCCATCGAGCTCGCCGACCGCCTCGCCGACCACGCGCCCGGCGACCTCAACCGCGTCTTCTTCTCCACCGGCGGCGGTGAGGCGGTCGAGACCGCCTTCAAGCTCGCCAAGTACTACTGGAAGCTGCAGGGGCAGCCCGCCAAGACGAAGGTGATCTCGCGCGCCGTGGCGTACCACGGCACCCCGCAGGGCGCGCTCGCGATCACGGGCATCCCCGCGATGAAGGCGATGTTCGAGCCGCTCGTGCCGGGCGGGTTCCGCGTGCCGAACACGAACTACTACCGCGCGCAGGAGATGGGCTTCGACGGCACACTGGAGCAGTTCGGGCTGTGGGCCGCGAACCGCATCGAGGAGATGATCCTCTTCGAGGGTGCTGACACCGTCGCCGCGGTCTTCCTCGAGCCCGTGCAGAACTCGGGCGGGTGCTTCCCGCCGCCCCCCGGGTACTTCCAGCGGGTGCGCGAGATCTGCGACCAGTACGACGTGCTGCTCGTGGCCGACGAGGTCATCACCGGCTTCGGGCGCATCGGCGAGATGTTCGCCTCGACGCACTACGGGTTCCAGCCCGACATGATCACCTGCGCGAAGGGCATGACGAGCGGGTACTCCCCCATCGGCGCGACCATCGTCTCCGACCGCATCTACGAGCCGTTCCGGCACGGCACCACGGCGTTCTACCACGGGTACACGTTCGGCGGGCATCCCGTGTCGTCGGCTGTGGCACTGGCCAACCTCGACATCTTCGAGGAGGAGGGGCTCATCGCCAACGTGCGCGAGAACTCGCCGGTGTTCCGCCAGACGCTCGAGAAGCTCAAGGACCTGCCGATAGTCGGCGACGTGCGGGGCGACGGCTACTTCTTCGGCATCGAGCTCGTCAAGGACAAGGCGACGCGCACCACCTTCGACGAGGCGGAGTCGGAGCGCCTGCTGCGCGGGTTCCTCTCCAAGGCGCTGTTCGACGCGGGGCTGTACTGCCGCGCCGACGACCGCGGCGACCCCGTCATCCAGCTCGCCCCGCCGCTGACGATCGGGCCTGCCGAGTTCGACGAGATCGAGGGCATCCTCCGCGGGGTGCTCACCGAGGCGTGGACCAAGCTCTGAGCAGCCCCACCCCACTCCACCCCCTCCCGCAAGGGCACGGCTGTTCCGCAAGGGCACGGGGAACTTTGCGTGCCCTTGCGGAACAGACGTGCCCCTGCGGGGGTGGCGAGCCGTGACGGACTACCGCGAGCTGAGCTTCTGGCACGACAGCGTGCCGGACGACCTCACCCCGCGCGCCGGGCTGCCGGGCGACCTCGACGCCGACGTGGCGATCGTCGGCGGCGGGCTCACCGGCCTGTGGACGGCGTGGTACCTGCTCGAGCGCGACCCGAGCCTGCGCATCGTCATCCTGGAGAAGGAGATCGCGGGCTTCGGGGCGTCGGGCCGGAACGGCGGCTGGTGCAGCGCGCTGTTCCCGCGGTCGACAGCGTCACTCGAGCGGACTCACGGCAGGGATGCCGCACTCTCGATGCGGCGGGCGATGATCGACACCGTCGACGAGGTCGGACGGGTCGCTGCGTCGCTGGGCCTGGACATCGACTACGCGAAGGGCGGCACGCTCGCCCTCGCCCGCACACCCGTGCAACTCCGCGCCGCCGAGGCCGAGGTGGCCGAAGCGGCGGCGTACGGGGTCGACCCGCTCGAGCTGAGGGGCGCGGCAAGTTTCGACCCGAACTGCGCGCGCGTGCATCCGGCCAAGCTGGTTCGCGGGCTCGCCCGCGCGGTCGAGGCGGCGGGCGCGACGATCTACGAGGGCACCGAGGTGCTCGACTACCGGCCCCACGAGGTGACCACGGCGCTGGGCACCGTGCGCGCGAACCACGTCGTCATCGCGACGGAGGGTTACGGGGCGACCCTGCGCGCGACCCGCCGCCGCGTGCTTCCGCTGTACTCGCTGATGATCGCGACGGAACCCCTCACGGATGCCGCTTGGCAGGAGATCGGCGTCGAGCACGGGCAGACCTTCACCGACTACCGGCACCTGCTGGTCTACGGGCAGCGGACCGCCGACAACCGTGTCGCGTTCGGTGGACGGGGTGCGCGCTACCACTGGGGAAGCACGATCCGACCCGAGTACGACCGCGTGCCTGCGGTGTTCGACCACTTGCGGCGCACGCTCGGTGAGCTGTTCCCTGTTCTGGGGGACGTCGCGGTGACGCACACCTGGGGCGGCCCGCTCGGGGTGCCGAGGGACTGGCACGCGACCGCGAGCTTCGATCGGGCGAAGGGGATGGCATGGGCCGGCGGCTACGTCGGCGACGGTTTGAGCACCACGAACCTGGCCGGCCGCACCCTCGCCGACCTCATGACCGGCACCGACTCGGAGTTGACCGGCCTACCGTGGGCCAACCACCGCTCCCCGCCCTGGGAGCCCGAACCGCTGAGATTCCTCGGCGCCAATGCCGGACTCGCCGCGATGACCGTCGCGGACGCGGAAGAAAAACTCACGAAACGGCCGTCGCTCGCCGCGAGACTGATGGGCCCGCTCACCGGACATTAACTTTTAGTGACAATTATTGACACGTCACCCATTTTGGGAAGATTTTTAGGGTTGATGCGCTTGCATGTACTTATGACTACTGGAACTGACATTCACCCCGACTACATCGCTGGCACCTGGAAGCTCGACCCGTACCACTCGGAGCTCTCCTTCTCGGTGAAGCACCTCATGATCTCGAAGGTCAAGGGCACCTTCGGCACCTTCGACGTGACCATCGTCACCGCCGAGGACCCGCGCGAGACCACCATCGAGGCGACCGTCGACGTCGCCTCGGTCAACACGGGCGTCGAGCCCCGCGACGAGCACCTCCGCACGAGCGACTTCTTCCTCGTGGAGGAGCACCCGACCATGACGTTCACGTCGACGGGCTTCGACGGCGACGTGACGGGCGGCGAGTTCACCGTGACGGGCAACCTCTCCCTGCGCGGCGTGACTCAGCCCGTCACCCTGACCGGCGAGTTCGGCGGCATCATGGACGACGGCCAGGGCAACGTGAAGGCTGGCGCGACCGTCACCGGAAAGATCAACCGCCACGACTTCGGCGTCAGCTGGAACAACGCCCTCGAGGGCGGCGGCGTCACCCTCGGCGACACCGTTACCATCACTGCCGACCTCCAGGTCGCGCTCCAGAAGTAGCAACCACCTCCCAGATTGGCACGGTGGAGGCCCGGTAGAGTTCTCGCCGTGTCGTCCCCCGAACTGTACGAGCCCGCTCCACTCCGTCCGCGGAGGGAGCGGGCTCGTCTCGGTGCTGGGGGCATTGCGGGGCTCGTCATCGGTGCCGTCCTGGTAGCCGCGCTCGGAGTTTCCGCGACTTGGGTGCTCACCCATCCCCAGCGTGTGACCGACCAGTTCACGGTCTGGAACTACAGCCCCGACTCGGCGATAGCCGCCTACGCGGAGCGGTCCACCATGACCGACGAAGGCCGCTTCCTCTTCTATGCGTCCCGCCCCGAGATTGCCGGCGCCGGCGAGTTCGATACCCACTGCTCGAGCCAGCTCGAGGACATCGGCATCCTCGGCTGCTACCAGCACGCCGGCAAGCGCATCTACCTGTTCGACGTCACCGACGACCGGCTCGACGGCATCGAGGAGGTCGTCGCCGCGCACGAGATGCTGCACGCCGCGTGGGACAGGATGTCCGCTGACGAGCGCGACGCCCTTGGCCCCCTGCTCGAAGCGACCGCGGCCACCAAGTCGGACGATCCGGAGTTCGCCAGCACGCTCGAGTACTACGCCCAGGCCGAGCCCGGCGAGCGGCTCAACGAGCTGCACTCGATCATCGGGACCGAGTTCGGCGAGCTCTCCCCCGAGCTCGAGGCGCACTACGCCGAGTACTTCACCGACCGGAGCGCGCTGGTCGCCCTGCACGACACCTCGCACGCGGTGTTCCAGCAGCAGCAGGACGCGATCGACGCCATCGTCGCCCAGCTCGACGAGCTGCAGACCAGCGTCGATGCGGATTACACGACGTACAACACCGGCTACGACCAGCTCAACGCCGACATCGCCGACTTCAACGCGCGGGCCAGCGGCGGCGACTTCACGAGCCAGTCGCAGTTCAACTCCGAGCGCAACGCGCTCGTGCAGCGGCAGTCGGACCTCGACACCCTCTACGCGACGATCCAGGAGCGCGCCGACCAGTACGACGTGCTCGTGGCCCAGCTCAACGATCTGAACGCGCAGGTCGACGAGCTGAACCAGAGCATCAACGTGAAGCCGAGGGACGACGCGGGGCTGTAGCTACTCCGCGCGGACCGCAGCGAACAGGTCGTACGAGAGGTCGTGCCGGTCCCACGTTCCGTTCGGGTACCGACCCATGACGTTCCGCCGGTCCTCGCTGTCGGCCTCGACAACCCAGTCGACGACGAGCGTGCGAGTCACGATCCGCCAGTGCCCCTCACGCAGCTCGAGCCGGTCGAGGTACCGGCCACCGCCGATGTCGACCCGTGGTGCGTCGCGACGCCGCTGCACCCAGAGCACGTAGGTCTCGCTCGCGGCGTCAGTGCCCTCCACCTCGATGGCGCTCGTGGTCAGCATGTGCGAGTGCGCGGTCCAGTGCTCCGCGTGCTCAGCGTTTCCCCACTCCGCGAGCTCGCGCGGAGACCCGGAGAACGATTCGCCGTGGTCGTCGCGGGCGTCCGCGTGGTACACCGACACGATCAGCTCCGTGTCGTGCCGGTCGATCCCGCGCGAGTATCGCGCGAGCGTCTCCCTGATGTCCTCCTTGGCGACGAGCAGACGCAGCCGCTCCTCGAGAGCTCGGTCGATCATCCCTGCCTCCTTGGGTTCAGTGGGATTCCGGGGCGACCTTGCTCCCGGACTCGTACATCGTCGAGAACAGCTCGGCCGCGTTGCCGAGATGGCCGCGGACCGCGGCACGCGCAGCCTCCGGCTGCCTGGCCTCCAGGGCGGCGATCAGCAGATCGTGGAAGCGCACCGTCGCCGCAAGCCACCCCGGGATGGTCACGTGCAGGGCCTGCGGCGTGTACATGTCGAGCGTGAGAACGAGGGAGACGATCTTGGGCGACTGCCCGAGCACGTGGAGCTGATGGTAGAACGCGCTCACCAGTTCGCTGAGGTCGTCATTGTTGACCGCCTCTGCGGCCGACGCCTCTCGGAGCCGCTCCTGCACCGCGCGCATCGGAGCGAGGTCGACGGAGTCCGCGGACATCGCCGCTCGCGCTGCCAGCTCCCCGGCGAGAAGCCCGATCGCCACGTAGATGTCTCGCACGTCAGCGGCAGACAGGCGGGCCACGAGGAACCCGCGGTTGTGCTGGTAGTGCAGGAAGCCCTCGGCCTGGAGGGCGTGCAGAGCCTCCCGCACCGGAGTGGCCGAGACGTTGAGCGCCTGGGCTACGGACTCCACCCTCACCCGGTCACCCGCCTGCAACTGCCGCGTGACGATCTGGTTGCGGAGGAATCCCGCGACGTCGGGACCGCGACGGACCGCGTCGTCGAGCGAAGCCCGGTCGATATTTGATACGAAATCCATCAGCACTCCCCTCCTCACATCTCGCGTTTTCGAGAACTTTACTACCAAGTAGAGGCAATTGACGCGAACAGAAACGTTGATTTCTGCTGTTTTGTCCGACAGTCCTACCCAAATCATATTGAATCCGCTACATTCATCTCGTTGGGCCCCGCTCGGTGGGACCACACACCCGCGCCGACGGCGCAGATCAAAGGAGATTGAGGGTGCGTCCTGCATGCAACGCCCAGAGCCACACGGTGCTCGCATGACGAGCGCACTCGGCGTCGAGGACACGAGCGCGGCCTCCTCGCCCAACCCCCGCGCGCTGGTCATCCTGACATCGATCAGCAAGGCGTTCGGGCCCACGATCGCCGTGCGGGACGCGAGCTTCGACGTCCTGGCCGGCGAGGTGCACGCGCTCATGGGCGAGAACGGCTCCGGGAAGAGCACGCTCGTCAAGATCCTGAGCGGCGTGCACGCCCCCGACTCCGGCACCGTCACGATCGCGGGCACGACCCATCGGTCGTTCCGCACCCCCCGGGAGGCTCTGGGAAACGGGATCGCCACGGTCTTCCAGGAGGTGCTCGCAGCTCCCAACCGCTCGGTGCTCGACAACCTCTGGCTCGGCTCCGACGGAGTCTTCCGTACCCGGCACTCCTCCGGCGAGCGCAGGCGGCGTGCCGCCGAGGTGCTCTCCGAACTCCTGGAGGCACCGCCCGCCCTCGACACGCTGGTCGGCGATCTGGAGCTGAGCGACCGGCAGGCATGCGCGATCGCGCGTGCCATGCTGCGCGAGCCCGATCTCCTGGTCTTGGACGAGGCGACGTCCGCCCTGGACTACGACACACGCACTCGTTTGTTCGTGATGCTCCGCCGGCGCGCGACGACCGGCGCTGGGGTCATCCTCATCACCCACCGCATGGACGAGGTGCGCGAGATCGCGGACCGCGTCACCGTCCTCCGGTCGGGCGAGACCGTCGACACCCTCGCCGGTGACGACTGGACGACAGCGCAGCTCGTCCGCCTCATGACCGGCCAGTCGAACCTCGTGCCCGAGGAGCCGCAGCGTGCGGCCGCCACGCGCACCCCGGGCCAGATCGTGCTCGAGGGAAGCGGCCTGCGGATCTCGCAGGAGTCACGGCCCATTGACTTCGATCTGCGCGCGGGCGAGATCGTCGGGCTGGCCGGCCTCGAGGGCCAGGGCCAGGACGCCTTCCTCCGCGCGCTCTGGGGCCTCGGTGGTAGTACCGGGACCGTCACCCGCGTGTCGGGCGACAGGCGCGATCGCATCACTACGAAGTACGCAGCCCGCCGTGCCGGGATCGCGTACGTACCGCGCGAGCGGCGCGCGGAGTCGCTCTTCGAGTGGATGTCCATCCTCGAGAACTTCACGGCTCCCACGCTGCGCTCGGACGTACGGCGCGGTGCCCTCAGCGCGAAGGCTGCCCTCATCCGTCTCGCCGAGTACATCGACCCCCTCCGCATCAAGCTCGGCAGACCCGGCGACGGCATCACGACCCTGAGCGGGGGAAACCAGCAGAAGGTGATCATCGCGCGCTGGCTCGCAGCCCAGCCCGACGTACTGCTGCTCAACGACCCGACGCGGGGTATCGATATCGGCGCGAAACGGGATCTCTACCGACTTCTCGCCGACCTCGCGGGCCGTGGGCTCGCCGTCGTGATGCTCTCCACGGAGGTCGAGGAGCACCTCGAACTCATGGACCGCGTGCTGGTGTTCCGTGACGACTCCGTCGCCGAGGAGTTCCCGCACGAGGGCCTCACCCGCGAGGCGCTCGTGGGAAGCTTCTTCGGCCCCGAGGCGGTGGAGGCGTGAGCGCCGCAGTCACGAGCGCCCGTGGCCGCACCCGCGACTCCTTCGTGCGGCGCACCCTGCGACGTCACACCTTCCTGTTCGCGCTCCTGCTCACAGCGCTCCTGCTGGTACTCAACCTGTCCATCCAGCCGAGCTTCGGATGGACCACCCAGCTCGCCTCCTTCGCGCCCCTCGCGGTCGCCGCGATCGCGAGCACGCCGTCGATCATCAGCGGGCGGGGCGGCATCGACATGTCCATCAGCCCGGTCATGACACTCTCGGGGATCGTCTTCGCGGGGTACCTCGCACCGAGCGGGCTCGGAGGCGTCGAGGGACTTCTCATCGTCATGGCGATCGGGGCCGCCATCGGAGTGGTGAACGGGCTCATCATCATCGGCCTGCGGCTGTCGCCCATCGTCGTCACTCTCGGCATGTACTTCATCATCACCGGCGTGAACCTGAAGCTGGCCCCGACCCCCTTCCGTCTGGACGACGCGAACTGGCTGACCGCCTTCGCCACGAACATCGGCCCGCTGCCCGGGCCGGTGCTCAGCCTCGCACTGCCGATCGTGCTCTGGTCGCTGCTCAGCCTCACGGCCTACAAGAGGAACCTGTACGCGGTCGGCGGCAACGACGCGACCGCCTTCACGGCGGGCGTGAACGTGCCGGTCGTGCGCGTCGTCGCCTTCGCGATCGGTGGCGCGTTCGCCGGGATCGCGGGGCTCGTCCTGCTCGGACTCGTGCGCACCGCGGACTCCAGCACGAGCGCGTCGTACACACTCGTCGCGATCGCAGCGGTGGCCCTCGGCGGCACGTCGCTCGCCGGCGGCCGAGGCGGCATCACGGGCGCCATCCTCGGTGCGGCATCCATCTTCCTCGTGCAGTCGGTCCTGGCCGACGCGCGAGTACCCCAGACCTGGCTCGCAGCGATCTACGGGGCGATGCTCATCGCCGCCGTCGTGATCGGCGCACTGGTCTCGGGCGAGCGGAACAGGAGCAGATCATGACCTCGACAACGCAGATCCCGGTGGGCCAGCGCAGGGGAATCGGGCTGGTCCGCTCACTCGCCCTCGCTCAACGCCGTTTCCCTCTGCTCCAGCTGGTGCTGCTCGTTGTGGCCTTCCTCGCCGGCGTGGTCACCCTCCCCGGCTTCGGCGGCCCGCAGAGCCTCGTCTCGGTGCTCGTGATCGCGTCGCTGGCGGGCCTGGCGTCAGTGGGCCAGACCATCACGATCCTCGTGGGCGGGTTCGATCTCTCCGTGGCCGGCTTCATCGTCGCCGGAGCGCTGCTGGTCACCCAGGTCTCGGAGATGCTGGAGATCGGTTTCTGGGGGGCGATGGGGATACTCGTGCCCGGGTCTCTGCTCCTCGGCGGGCTTGTCGGGTACCTCTCCCACCGGTTCAAGATCCAGCCGCTCATCCTCACACTCGCCATGGGCTCCCTCGCGCTCGGCCTCGTCCGCGGCCCCACCGGCCTGTCGGTCGTCGGCCAGGCTCCGGAATGGCTCACGCAGCTGTCGTCACCGATCTCGAATACCCTCGGACTGCCGGTGCCACCGATCATCGTCATCTGGGTCGTGGTGACCGTGGCGATGGCGCTGTTCCTGCGGTACACGGTCGCGGGCCGCAAACTGTACCTCACGGGGGCCAACCCCGTCGCCGCTGAGTTCTCGCTGATCAACACGCGCCTGGTGTGGATGGTCGCGTTCGCCTTCAGCGCCCTCGCGTCAGCCCTGGCCGGAGTCATGCTCGTCTCCTTCTCTGGCAACGTCGACCCCAATCTCGGCAACCCATACCTGTTTATCAGCCTCGCGGCGGTGATCGTGGGCGGCACCATCGGTGGAGGCCCTGGTGACTACACCCGCACCGCGGTAGGGGCGCTTCTGCTCACGGTCGTGACCACCGTCCTGGTGGGCCACGGCCTCACCTCCGCCGATCAGCAGATCATGTACGGCGCGGTGATCCTCGTCGCGATGGCCATCTACGGGCGCGAACGCAGGATCCGCGATCGCGTCTGACCCGAAACGTCCCAGCAGAGGCGCTGGGAGTCGAATAACGAATGGAGTGTACTTGCCATGTTCAGCAAGCAACTGAAGACAGAGGGCGGCCCCGGGCATCCCGTGCGGTGGATCGCCGCCATGGGCGCTGCGGCGCTCGTGGTGGGCCTGTCCGCGTGCGGCAGCGCTGCCGCACCCGGCGGCGACGCCACCCCCATCGCCGGGCTCGGTGACTGCGGCACGGCCCCGGTCATCCCCGCCCAGGACGACCCTGACGACCTGATCAGCACCCTGCCCCAGGAGGCGCAGGACGCCTTCAGCGGGTTCAACCAGCCGGTGCTCGCGAGCTCGTGGGCTGACGCGCTGCCCGCGGCGGGCAAGCCGTACACCGTTGGGCTCGCATTCCTCCCCGTGTCGAACGCGTGGGCCACCGCCGCCGTCGCCGAGATCAACGCCGACTTCGACAAGGCCAAGGCGGAGGGGCTCGTCGAGGGCGATCTGCTCGTGCAGATCCCCGCCGACGCCGCGACGATGACCGCAGCGGACCAGATCGCGGGCTACGAGAAGCTCGTGCAGCAGGGCGCCGACGTCATCCTCATGTACCCGCTCGACGGCGAGGCGATGAAGGCGCCCGTCGACGCGGCGGGCGAGAAGGGCATCCCGACGATCACGATCGTGGGCAACGTGCCCTCGCAGTACGCGATCAACGTCGGCAACAACGCCTTCAACTACGTCGCCCAGCCCGTGGCTGAGGCCGCCAAGCTGCTCGACGGCAAGGGCAACCTGGTGATCGTCGCCGGGATCGAGGGCATCTCGATCACGACCGTGAGCCTCGATGCCGCCCAGCAGGTGCTGCAGGCGTGCCCCGACATCAAGGTGGTGGGCACCGTCTTCGGCGGCTACTCCAACTCGGTGACGAAGTCGTCGCTGGTCACCTTCCTCGCCTCGCACCCCGAGCAGATCGACGCCGTGCTGCAGATCGGCACCATGGGCGCCGGCGTCTGGGACGCGTTCGAGTCGGTCGGCCGCCCGGCACCCGTGGTGATCGACATCGGCACCACCGCGGCGTCGCTCGCCTACTGGAAGCAGGCCGAGGCCGACGGGTACGTGGGCGTCGGGGTTCCGGAGACGGCGAAGCAGGTCGTGGATTCGGTCTGGGACGTGCTCCAGCGCGTCATGGCCGGCGAGAAGCCGTTGGTCAACCAGATCCCGGTCGTCCCCAAGCTCGTGACGAATGACAACCTCGACGACTACGTCGTGCCCGGCGAGGGAACGTCCTCGCAGGCCGATACCCAGAGCGTCGGGCCGTGGATCGACCAGGAGTACCTCGACCAGTACTTCTCGAGCCCGGGCAACTAGGCACAAGAGCCGGAGACCGGCCGCAGGCGGTGCTCGCCCCCTGCGGCCGGTCTTCTCTTCGCGGAGGAATCATGCAGCAGGCAACGCCCGACGTGCTCATCGAGGGCATCACCAACGCCGAGGGGCCCGTCGTACTCGACGACGGGCGCGTCGTCTTCACCGATACCTACCGCGGACTGCTGAACGTGTGGTCTGACGACGGCCGCGAGACCCTCTTCGCCAAGGTGGGGGGCTTCCCGAACGGTGCGACCCTCGCTCGCAACGGCGCCCTGTACGTCGCGAACAACGGTGGTGCGCTCGGCGAGCTACGCTCCTACGACACCCGGCCCGGCTACATCCAGCGAGTCACCGAGGGATGCCCGCCCGAGACGATCACCGACGAGATCGACGGCCGCCGGCTCAACCGCCCGAACGACCTGTCGTTCGGGCCCGACGGAAGCCTGTACTTCACCGATCCGGGCAACTGGAACCCCGAGCATCCCGAGGTCGGTTACATCTACGTGATCCGCCCGGACGGCCGCAGTGAGACCCTCGTCGAACTGGGCGGCGGATACCCGAACGGCGTTGCGGTGGATGCCCGGGGTGACGTGATCTGGGTCGAGTCGTTCACCCGGCGGATGCGGCGGCTGTCGCCCGGCGGCGAGGTAGAGGACCTCTACGTCTTCCCGCCGCAGCACGTACCCGACGGGATGGCCGTCGCCGACAACGGCGACGTCTACGTCGCCACACTCTTCTCCGGCGGGATCGACGTCGTGCACCCCGACGGTTCCGGGCACTTCATCGACCTCGGCGGCACGGTCCTGACCAACTGCGCCTTCCGCGGCGGGGAGCTGTTCCTCACCGATGACGGGCCCGAGCGGCGCAACGCCCTCGGCCATTCGTACTGGGGTCACGGCAGACTCCTGCGCTTCCGGCCGGGCGTCGCGGGGATGCCGATCTACACGGGCGGCCCGGTCTAGCCCTCCGCCTCCACCGGCGCGGCGAACTGAGACGTGTACAGCGTGGAGTACGCGCCGCCGTTCGCGAGGAGCTCGGCGTGGGTGCCCTGCTCGACGATCGCACCCTGCTCCATCACGAGGATGAGGTCGGCGTCGCGGATCGTCGAGAGGCGGTGGGCGATCACGAAGCTCGTGCGGTCGCGGCGGAGGGCCGCCATCGCCTGCTGCACGAGCACCTCGGTGCGGGTGTCCACCGAGCTCGTGGCCTCGTCGAGGATCAGGACGCTCGGTCGCGCGAGGAACGCGCGGGCGATGGTGAGCAGCTGCTTCTCCCCCGCGCTCACGTTCCCGCCCTCGTCGTCGAGGAGCGTGTCGTACCCGTCGGGCAGCGAGTGCACGAACCGGTCGACGTACGTCGCCGTCGCGGCGGCGAGGATCTCCTCCTCCGTCGCGTCCGGTCTGCCGTAGGCGATGTTGTCGCGGATGGTGCCGGCGAACAGCCACGTGTCCTGGAGGACCATGCCCATGCGTGAGCGGAGCTCGTCGCGCGTCATCTCCGCGATGTCGGTGCCGTCCAGTGTGATGCGGCCCGAGTCGATCTCGTAGAAGCGCATCATGAGGTTGACGAGCGTGGTCTTGCCGGCGCCCGTCGGGCCCACGATGGCCACGGTCTGGCCGGGCTCGGCCACGAGCGAGAGGTCGGTGATCAGCGGTTTGTCCTCCTCGTAGCGGAACGAGACGTGCTCGAACTCGAGCCTGCCGGTCGCGGTCGTCGGAACGACGGCGGGAACAGGATCGGGGCGCTGCTCCTGCGCGTCGAGCAGCTGGAACACCCGCTCGGCAGATGCGACCCCGGACTGCAGGAGGTTGGCCATGGAGCCGAGCTGGCTGAGCGGCTGGGTGAACTGCCGCGAGTACTGGATGAACGCCTGCACGTCGCCGAGGGTCATCGTGCCCGCCGAGACGAACAGACCGCCCACTACGGCGATCACGACGTAGACCAGGTTGCCGACGAACATCATGGCGGGCATGATGATGCCGCTCACGAACTGGGCGCCGAAGCTCGCCTCGTACAGCTCGGCATTCTTCTCGCGGAACTTCTGCTCCACCTCGCGGTGCCGTCCGAAGACCTTCACCAGTGCATGGCCGGAGTACGCCTCCTCCACCTGGCCGTTGAGAGCGCCGGTGTGAGTCCACTGGGCGACGAAGAGCGGCTGCGACCGCTTCGCGATGGCGGACGTGATCACGAGGGTGAGCGGAATCGTCACGAGTGCGATGAGGGCGAGCACCGGGGAGATGAGGAACATCGCCAGGAGCACGCCGATGACGGTGAGCAGGCTCGTCACGAGCTGGGAGAGCGTCTGCTGCATGCTCTGGCCGATGTTGTCGACGTCGTTGGTGACCCGGCTGAGCAGCTCCCCGCGCTGCATCCTGTCGAAGTAGCTGAGCGGCAGTGCGTTGACCTTGGTCTCGACGTCCTCGCGGAGCCGGTAGACGGTCTTCTGCACGATCGCGTTCAGCACGAAGCCCTGCAGCCACGAGAACACCGACGAGAGCACGTAGATCAGCAGCACCGTGCCCAGGACCATCCGGAGCGCGTCGAAGTCGAGGGGCGCCTTCGAGATCACGCTGTCGAAGATGATGTCGGTGGCGCTGCCGAGGAGCTTCGGCCCCATCACCGCGAGGGCGACGCTGACGAACGAGAGAAGGATGACCAGCACTACGGAGGCGCGGTGCGGCCGGAGGCGTCCCAGTAGCCGCTTGGCCGAGGGCCCGAACGTCATGGACTTCTCGACGGGCATCCCCATGCCGCCGAAGGGACCGCCGCCGCCCGGTCCGCGGCGAGCGGCGGGGTTGGGCCGGGGCGCTGTCGTGTTCGACATCAGGCTGCCTCCTCGGCTCGGAGCTGGCTATCGACGATCTCGCGGTAGGTCTCGCTCGTCAGCAGCAGTTCGTCGTGGGTGCCCGCGCCGACGATAGCGCCGTCCTCGAGCACGAGGATCTGGTCCGCGTCGACGATCGTCGAGACGCGCTGGGCGACGATGATCCTCGTAGCGTCGGCCTCACTCGCCGCGAGGGCACGGCGCAGACGGGCATCCGTGGCAGTGTCGAGCGCGGAGAAGGAGTCGTCGAACACGTAGATCTCGCTTTTCTTGACGAGGGCGCGGGCGATCGCCAGCCGCTGCCGCTGCCCGCCCGAGACGTTGGTGCCGCCCTGCGCGATCGGAGCCTCGAGCTGCTCGGGCATCTCGGAGACGAACCCCTTCGCCTGCGCAGTCTCGAGTGCCGCCCAGAGCTCGTCGTCGGTCGCATCGGGGTTGCCGTAGCGCAGGTTGCTGGCCACGGTGCCCGAGAACAGGTAGGCGCGCTGCGGCACGAGCCCGATGCGGCCCCACAGCAGGTCGGGGTCGAGGTCGCGCACGTCGACGCCGTCGATGAGCACGGAGCCGCCCGTCGCGTCGAACCAGCCGCGGGAGGAGGTTGACGAGAGTCGTCTTGCCGGCACCGGTGCTGCCGATGATCGCGGTGGTCTGGCCCGGGCGCGCGACGAAGCTGACATCGCGCAGCACGGCCTGCTCGGCACCGGGGTAGGCGAACTCGACGCCCCGCAGCTCGACGACGCCCGCTCCGTGCAGCTCGGTCACCGGGTTCGTCGGCAGCACGACGGAGGTCGGAGTTGCGAGCACCTCGCCGATGCGGTCGGACGACACCGCCGCGCGCGGGATCATGATCGCCATGAACGTCGCCATCATCACGGCCATGAGGATCTGGATCAGGTAGCTCAGGAACGCCGTGAGCGCGCCGATCTGCACGGTGCCGGCGTCGATGGCGAACGCACCGAACCACAGCACGGCGACGCTCGACACGTTCATGATGAGCATCACGACCGGGAACACCAGCGCGAACAGGCGCCCGGCGCTCACCGCGGTGCCGGTGACGTCGGCGTTGGCGCGCTCGAAGCGGGCGGTCTCGAGGTCCTCCCGCACGAACGCGCGCACGACACGGATGCCCGTGAGCTGCTCGCGGAGCACCCTGTTGACCGTGTCGAGGCGCGCCTGCATCAGCCGGAAGAGCGGCACCATGCGGCTCACGATGAACCCGATGACGATGAGCATTACCGGGATCGCCACGACCAGGATCCACGACAGCCCGACGTCCTGGCGCAGCGCCATGATGACGCCGCCGATCGCCAGGATCGGGGCCGAGACGAGCAGCGTGCACGTCGTGAGCACGAGGATCTGCACCTGCTGCACGTCGTTGGTGGTGCGGGTGATAAGCGACGGCGCTCCGAAGCGTGAGACCTCTCGCTCCGAGAACTCCCCCACCCGCACGAAGATCGCCTCGCGGAGGTCGCGGCCGAACGCCATGGCCGCCTTGGAGCCGAAGTACACGGCGGTGATCGCCGCGGCGATCTGCACGAGGGTGATGCCGAGCATCACCCCGCCGATCATGAGGATGTAGCCGGTGTCGCCGGTGGCGATGCCCTTGTCGATGATGTCGGCGTTGAGGCTCGGCAGGTAGAGCGACGCGATCGACTGAACGAGCTGGAACACGACGACGCCGAGGATCAGCTTCGCGTGGGGCCGAACGAACCGCCCGATGAGTGTCAGCAGCATGGTCAGCCCTTCATCACGCCGTGCTGGAAGAGATCGAGGAGCTCGGCCGGGCTCAGCGGGATGCTGTCGCCGAAGACCGGGAGTGCGGAGGCGAACGCGATGACCCTGGCGAACTGCGCGACCTGCTGCGGCTCGACGCGCATCTCGTCGATGTGGGGGGCGAGGAGCTCGGCGATCACCACCGCGAAGTCGTTGGGGTCACTGCCCTCACGTCGGGCGGGCGGGCCGGACCGGCCGATGGCCGCCATCATGCGGATGACACTACTGAATCGGTCGCGGAGCAGCCCCATGATCGCGGCGAGCTTGTCGTCGAGGGGGAGGTCGCCGTCGACCGCGCGCAGATTGGCGCGCAGTGCGAGGGGATCGAGGTAGCGCTCGACCGCAGTGGTGATGAGCGTCTCCTTGTCTCCGAAGGCGCGGAAGATCGTCCCCTCCGCGATCCCGCACGCCTCGGCGATCTGCTTCGAGGTGAGATCGCGGCCGTGCTCGAGGATGAGCGGGATCACGATCCCGATTATCATGTCCTGCCGGGCCTCGATTCCCATGGGGCGGGCGCGCGCGGAAGTGGTCTCGGTCACACCTCGATGCTAACTGAGTGAGCACTCACTCACAAATCAGGAGAAGATCTCCGAGATCTGCTGCACCTCCGCAGCGGACGGGCTCCACGCGGTCGACGCCGCCACGTTCTGCGCGAGCTGGTCGGGGCGAGTGGTGCCGGCGATCACGCTCGTCAGACCGGGCTGCGCGAGCATCCACCCGAATGTCGCTTCGAGCATGGTGATGCCGCTCGCCTCGCAGAAGGCCGCGTACGCCTCGAGCTTGTCCCACGGGGCGTTCTCGACCAGGTAGGGGCGCTGGCGCATGATGCGGGTGTCGGTCGGATGCTCGGTGCGGGTGAACTTGCCGGTCAGCAGCCCGTTCTGCAGCGGGAAGTACGGCAGGAAGCCGAGGCCGAACTCGCGGGCCGCGGGCAGCACGTCGGCCTCGACGCGGCGCACGAGGAGGCTGTACTCGTCCTGTGCCGAGATGAAGCGCCCGCCCGCTGCGGCCGCCTCCGCGATCTGCGCCGCGGAGAAATTCGAGTGGCCGTAGTGCAGGATCTTGCCCTCGGCAACGAGTTCGTCGAGGGCGGCGACGGTCTCCGCGATCGGGGTCAGCGGATCGGGCGTGTGCATCTGGTACAGGTCGACGCGGTCGGTCTGCAGGCGGGTGAGCGAGCCAGCGATCGCCTCCCGGATGTACGGGCGCGACCCCTTCGGCACTCCGGGCAGGATGCCCATGTCGTAATCCTGGTGCCCGAACTTCGTCGCGAGCACGACGCGGTCGCGCTTACCCTGCAGGGCCACGCCCATGAGCGTCTCGCTCGTGCCGTGCCCGCCGTACATGTCCGCCGTGTCCAGGAGCGTGACTCCCAGGTGGACCGCCGCGTCGAGCACGGCGGTGGTGCCCTCCTGCGTCTGCGTGAGCGTGCCCTCGCGCCCGAAGTTGTTGCAGCCGAGCCCTATGGTCGAGACGAGCGGGCCGTCGGTGCCGAGTGGGCGGAAGTCGATGTTCACCATCCTCCTATCCTCCCCCGACGCGTGTTGCGGCGGGTTCACCCCATGTCTGAAAAGTGCCAGAGCCGTGACGGATGCCCCGGCTACAGTCAGACCATGCGCTCCCCCACCGCCGCTCTACCCGACCACTTCATCCGCATCGATTCCCCCATCGGCCGGATCGAGGTCACGAGTGACGGGGAGTCCGTCACCTCCCTCACCATCGAGCGCGCCGGTGAGCTGCCCCTCGACGGGATGCCCGAGAGCCCCGCCCCCGTGCTCGACCGCGCGGCCGTCCAACTGCGCGAGTACTTCGCCGGCACCCGCACCGACTTCGATCTCCCGGTCAGTCTGTCGGGTACCGAGTTCCAGAGGGCGGTGTGGAGCGAGCTCGCGTCCCTCCCGTTCGGCGGCATCGCCTCCTACGGCGAGATCGGCCACGCCACGGGTCGCGCGACCGCGGGCCGCGCCGTCGGCGGTGCCGTGGGCGCCAACCCGATCCCGATCATCGTGCCCTGCCACCGGGTGCTCGCGTCCGACGGCCGCATCACCGGCTACAGCGGGGGCAACGGCATCCCGACCAAGGTGTGGCTGCTCGATCACGAGGGGATCCCGCACAAGTGACGGTAGTCAATCCCGATCTGGTCGTCGGCGCCGACGGTCGCGCTCGCTGCCGCTGGGTCGGCACCGACACCGAGTACGCGCGGTACCACGATGAGGAGTGGGGAGTCCCGCTGCACGGCGACCGCCCGCTGTTCGAGAAGCTGAGCCTCGAGGGCTTCCAGGCCGGGCTGTCGTGGATCTCGATCCTGCGCCGCCGCCCCGGGTTCCGTGCGGTCTTCCACGACTTCGACCCGGCCGCGATCGCGGAGTTCACCGCTGACGACGTCGAGCGCCTCATGCTCGACGACCGCATCATCCGCAACCGCGCCAAGATCCTCGCCACCATCGGCAACGCGCGCGCGACGCTCGAGCTCATCGCCGAGCAGCCCGGTGCTCTCGACGCCCTCATGTGGAGCTTCGCGCCGACCTCCCCGCGCCCCCGGCCGCGCTCGTTCTCCGACCTGCAGGCGATCACGCCCGAGTCCACCGCCCTCAGCAAGGCGCTCAAGTCCCGCGGCTACCGCTTCGTCGGGCCGACGACCATGCACGCTCTCATGCAGTCCGCGGGAATGGTCGACGACCACCTCGAAGGCTGCTGGCGCGCGAGCTGACGCGGGCGGCGCCCCGCGCGGCGCGCGGCGGGCGGCGGGCGGCGGGCGGCGCTGCCGCTGCCGCCGCCTCGAGCCCCGGCTCGCCGTCGAGTTGCCAGCTCGGCACCCTCGGACGGAACCGCACGGTACCGAAACGGCAACTCGGCGTGCGCGACGTACCTCAACCGCCCGGGCGTCACCGAGAGTGCAGTTCGACGGGGTGTGCCGGGGCTGCACTGCGTCGAACTGCACTCTCGTGGCTCGCGGACCGCAGACCGCCAGCCGCCGGCCGCGGGCGCTGCCGCCGCCTCGAGCCCCGGCTCGCCGTCGAGTTGCCAGTTCGGCACCCTCGGACGGAGCCGCACGGTACCGAAACGGCAACTCGGCGCGCGCGACGTACCCCAACCCCCCGGGCGTCACCTCTCGCAGGCTCGCAGGGCTGCGCGCCCTCAGACCAGCAGGTCGAGCTCGCCGGGGGCGCCCTGCTCGAGACGGATGCCCGTGGCCGCCGCCCACGCGACAAGATCGTCGACCGTTGAGTGGTCGACACCCGCAGCGATCACCGCACGGGTGAACTCGCCCTTGCCCTTCTTGTTGAAGTGGCTCAGCGCGACCCGGCGGCCCTGCGCGTTCTCCGACACCACGCGGATGTAGGTGGCAGAGGCGGGAGCCGGGCCGAGGTTCGCGTACGACTCCGAGCGGAGATCGAGGACGAGCCCGTCGTGGCGCGCGAGTGAGGAGGTGATCGAGTCGCGCCAGTGCTTGCGCAGGGACAGGCCCGGGAGGCGCGAGTCGTGCGACAGGCGGTATGCGGGGATGAGATCGTTGGCGCGCACAAGCCCGAACAGCGCCGAGTGGACGACGACGTGCCGGGACGCGAACTCCCGCTCCTCCGCGCTGAGCGACTCGACCTCGAGGCCGTCGTAGAGCACGCCGGTGTAGCGGTCGAGCGCCGGCATCACCGGCGAGGAGCGCAGTGCGCGGTTGCGTTCGATCTCGAAGCGCTGCGTCGGGCCGAGGGAGAGCGCGTCGAGGGATCCACTCACCGAACGCGAGACCGTGCGCAGAGCCGCGAGGGCAGCTCGTCGCTGGGGCGCCAACTCCGGGAAGGAGAGTGCTGCGAGATCGAGGGTCGCGGCATCCCCGCCATCGCGTTTGGTCTCGGACGGCGGAAGGACCAGAAGCACGCGGGCCTTTCTTGAAACTACGCCTCGATGAAGGCGAGCGCCCGGTCGACGTTGACCCCGAGCGGCTCGACCGAGTCGAGGGTGATGCGGGCGATGGCGGCGCTCGGGCCGGTCCACTCCGCGTATTCCTCGAGGCTCTGCTCGACGGCGTTCCAGGTCAGTTCGAGGTGCGGCAGCGACCTCTCGCGGTTCTCGATGCGCTCGCGGTGCAGCTCGGGGTCGGAGCAGATGACTTCGATGAACTTGAGAGGCTCCTCGAGCGTCGCCGCCAGGGTCACCCACTGCTCCCGCGCCGGGTTGACCGCGTTGACGGCATCGACGATCACACTGCGACCGGACTCGAGCATCGTCGCCGCGAGCATGCGCGCCACGAGGTAGGCCGCGAGCCCGGTGGGCTGCTCGCTGTCGATCCCCGCGCGCAGGATCGCCGACTCGATGGGATCCACCGAGATCACGGGCTGGCTCAGCCTTCCGGCGAGAACCTGCCCGATTGTCGACTTACCGGCTCCGGGGAGCCCCGCCATCGCGATCAGCATGGGCGTGTATGACTAGACGAGCTCGGCGTTGCGCGCCACGATCGTGACCGTGTCGTGCTCGACCGAGAGGAAGCCGTCGTCGGCGTTGGCCGTGATGACCGCGCCGTCGACCGGAGTCACACGAACCTCGCCCTGGGCGAGGATCGCGAGAATCGGCTCGTGACCGGGCAGGATGCCGATCTCGCCCTCGGTGGTACGGGCGATGATCTGCTTCGCCTTGCCCGACCAGACCTCGCGGTCCGCCGAGACGACGCTGACCTGGAGCTCGGCCATTGTTAGCCGTTCTCCTTCTGGATGCGGGCCCACTGCTCTTCGACGTCGGAGATGGCGCCGACGTTGAAGAACGCCTGCTCCGCCACGTGGTCGAACTCGCCCTTGGTGATCGCGTCGAACGACTCGATCGTGTCCTTGAGCGGAACCGTGGAACCCTCGACACCGGTGAACTTCTTCGCCATGTAGGTGTTCTGCGAGAGGAACTGCTGGATGCGGCGCGCACGCGACACCGTGATCTTGTCCTCCTCGGAGAGCTCGTCGACACCGAGGATCGCGATGATCTCCTGGAGTTCCTTGTTCTTCTGGAGGATCGCCTTCACGTTGGTGGCGACGCGGTAGTGGTCGGCACCCAGGTAGCGGGGGTCGAGGATGCGGCTCGTGGAGGTGAGCGGGTCGACTGCCGGGTAGAGGCCCTTGGACGCGATCTCGCGGCTGAGCTCGGTGGTGGCGTCGAGGTGGGCGAACGTCGTGGCCGGCGCGGGGTCGGTGTAGTCGTCAGCGGGGACGTAGATCGCCTGCAGCGACGTGATCGAGTGACCACGCGTGGAGGTGATGCGCTCCTGCAGGATGCCCATCTCGTCCGCGAGGTTCGGCTGGTAGCCCACGGCGGAGGGCATGCGGCCCAGCAGCGTGGAGACCTCGGAACCAGCCTGCGTGAAGCGGAAGATGTTGTCGATGAAGAGCAGCACGTCCTGCTTCTGCACGTCGCGGAAGTACTCCGCCATCGTCAGCGCGGAGAGCGCGACGCGGAGACGCGTTCCCGGCGGCTCGTCCATCTGGCCGAAGACGAGGGCCGTCTTGTCGAAGACGCCCGCCTCCTCCATCTCGGCGATGAGGTCGTTGCCCTCGCGGGTGCGCTCACCGACTCCGGCGAACACCGACACGCCGCCGTGGTCGGACGCGACGCGCTGGATCATCTCCTGGATGAGGACGGTCTTGCCGACACCGGCGCCGCCGAAGAGGCCGATCTTTCCACCCAGAACGTACGGGGTGAGGAGGTCGATGACCTTGATGCCGGTCTCGAAGAGCTCGGTCTTCGACTCGAGCTGGTCGAAGGCCGGGGGCTTGCGGTGGATCGGCCAGCGCTCGGTGATCTCGATCGGCTCGCCGCCCTCGTTGTTGAGGATCTCGCCGATGACGTTGAAGACCTTGCCCTTGGTGACGTCTCCCACGGGAACGGTGATGGGGCCGCCGGTGTCGCGCACCTCCTGGCCGCGGACGAGTCCGTCGGTCGGCTTGAGGGCGATAGCGCGGATGAGGTCGTCACCGAGGTGCTGCGCGACCTCGAGCGTGATCTCGTTGGACTCGCCACCGAGGGTGATGGTGGTCTTCAGCGCGTTGTAGATGCCGGGGATCGAGTCGTGCGGGAACTCGATGTCGACGACCGGGCCGGTGACACGGGCGATGCGCCCGACGCCGGCGACGGCAGCCTCTGTCGTGTCAGCGGCAGGAGCCTTGTTGGTAGCGGTAGCCATGGTTTCTCTTCCTGTCGTACTTACTTAGCCGAGCTCAGGGCGTCTGCGCCGCCGACGATCTCGGAAATCTGCTGGGTGATCTCGGACTGGCGAGCGTTGTTCGCGAGTCGCGTGTAGGTCGTGATGAGCTTGTCGGCGTTGTCGCTGGCCGACTTCATGGCCTTCTGGGTCGCGGCGTGCTTCGCCGCGGCCGACTGGAGCATGGCGTTGAAGATCCTGCTCTCGATGTACACCGGCAGCAGCGCGTCGAGGACATCGCCGACCTCGGGCTCGAACTCGTAGAGCGGGAGGATCTCGTTGTCGTCCGGGCTGTCGACGCCCTCGACGACCTCGAGCGGGAGGAGGCGGACGACCTCGGGAACCTGCACGAGCATGCTCACGAAGCGGTTGTAGACGATGTGGATCTCGTCCACGCCACCCTCGCTCGCGGGCGTCAGGAACTTCACCACGACGGCGTCGCCGATCTCCTTGGCCGTCTCGAACTCGGGCGCGTCGGTGCCGCCCGTCCAGATCTGCTCGGCATCGCGCCTGCGGAACGCGAAGTACCCCGCGGCCTTGCGACCGACCAGGTAGTACACGACCTCGCGGCCCTGACCCTCGAGGCGAGCGGCGAGCTCGCCGGCCTCACGGAGCACGTTCGTGTTGAACGCTCCGGCAAGACCACGATCGGAGGAGAAGATGACGATCGCTGCGCGCTCGATCTTCTCCGGCTCAGTGGTGAGGATGTGATCGACGTTCGAGAAGGTCGCCACCGCCGACACGGCGCGCGTGACGGCGCGCGAGTACGGGCCGGAGGCCGCCACCCGCTGCTGCGCCTTCTGGATGCGCGATGCGGAGATGAGCTCCATGGCCCGAGTGATCTTCTTGGTCGTCTGGGCAGACTTGATCTTCTGCCGGTAGACCCGAAGTTGCGCTCCCATGTCTTATCTTCCTGTCGTGTAACTGATCGGTTGTCGAGCGGCGAACTACTTGCGCTTGCCCTTGACGATCTTCTCCTGCTCGATGTCCTCGGGCTCGATCTCCTCGAACACCTCGGTGCCGACGGAGAGCAGCGGCTTGCCCTCGCCCGTCTGGAACTCGAGCTTGAACTTGTCCACGGCCTCGCCGAGCGCCTTGGTGGTGTCGTCGTCCAGCACGTTGGTGTCGCGCAGGGTGTCGAGCACCTTCGTGTTGCGTGCGAGGTAGTCGTGAAGCTCGGCCTCGAAGCGGAGGATGTCCTCCACCGGCACCTCGTCGAGCTTGCCGTTGGTCCCGGACCAGATCGAGACGACCTGCTTCTCGACGGGCATCGGCGAGTACTGCGGCTGGCGCAGGAGCTCGGTGAGGCGGGCACCGCGCGCGAGCTGGCGGCGCGAGGTCGGGTCGAGGTCCGACGCGAACATGGCGAACGCCTCGAGCGAGCGGTACTGGGCGAGTTCGAGCTTGAGCGTTCCCGAGACCTTCTTGATCGACTTGACCTGGGCGTCACCACCGACGCGGGACACCGAGATGCCGACGTCGACTGCGGGGCGCTGGTTGGCGTTGAACAGGTCGGACTGCAGGAAGATCTGGCCGTCGGTGATCGAGATCACGTTGGTCGGGATGTAGGCGGAGACGTCGTTCGCCTTGGTCTCGATGATCGGAAGACCGGTCATCGATCCGGCGCCCAGCTCGTCGGAGAGCTTGGCGCAACGCTCGAGCAGACGGGAGTGCAGGTAGAACACGTCGCCGGGGTACGCCTCGCGTCCCGGCGGGCGGCGCAGGAGCAGCGATACGGCGCGGTAGGCCTCGGCCTGCTTCGACAGGTCGTCGAAGATGATCAGGACGTGCTTGCCGTCGTACATCCACTGCTGGCCGATGGCCGAGCCGGTGTACGGCGCGAGGTACTTGAAGCCCGCGGGGTCCGAGGCGGGAGCGGCGACGATCGTCGTGTACTCCATGGCCCCGGCGTCCTCGAGCGCGCCCTTGACGGCGGCGATCGTGGAGCCCTTCTGGCCGATGGCGACGTAGATGCAGCGCACCTGCTTGTTGGTGTCGCCGGACTCCCAGTTGGCCTTCTGGTTGATGATCGTGTCGATCGCGATGGCCGTCTTACCGGTCTGGCGGTCGCCGATGATGAGCTGGCGCTGGCCGCGGCCGATCGGGATCATGGCGTCGATCGCCTTGA
>Ga0247740_1000117_pt1 | contig 40392 bp, 33 predicted proteins | sample UWRJL148409B2_FD_180942 | JGI IMG/M metagenome (GOLD analysis project Ga0247740, IMG submission 180942) | Plant litter microbial communities from Arlington Agricultural Research Station in Wisconsin, United States - UWRJ-L148-409B-2 | ecosystem: Environmental > Terrestrial > Plant litter >...
TCGCCGGCGGCTTCACCAACGGCCTCACCGACACCCAGACCGCCGAGTACTTCGCCAGCCAACGCCCCATCACCTACGGCGCCCTCAGCGAACCCGCCCCCGCCAACGAGGCCTGGAAGACCCTCCCGTCCTGGTACATCGCCGGCACCGAAGACCACAGCATCGCCCTCTCCACCCAGCTGTTCCTCGCCGAACGCGCCGGCTCCACCCTCACCACCGTCGACACCGGCCACCTCTCCATGGTCGGCGACCCCACCACCGTCGCCCGCGTCATCATCGACGCAGCCGCATAACCCACCACCCCACACAAGCCCGGCAGCCTCCCCCCACGGCCGCCGGGCTTCTGTGCGTTTTTCAAGAAATTTCAAATCCGACACCATCGAGTGTTGACATGACACCATTGTGGTGTCATTCTTGCGTCATGGAACTCGGACAGTACGTCAGTGACCTGCAGCAGCAGCTCGCACTCGCCGCGCAGGGCGGCTCGCAAGAAACCCGCGACGCGGCCGAACGACTGGCCGCCTCGCTCGATTCGACGACGCGACTAGTGCTGCTCGACGCGCTGTCGGCCGCTGTCGGCGAGATCACCCGCGACCTCGCACCGGGCTCGGTCGACCTGCGCCTTCGCGGGCGCGAGATCGAGTTCGTGGTGTCGCAGCCGAACTCCGACAGCGACGGCGATGACTCCCCCGCGACATCCGTCGATCTCGACGACGTCAGCACCTCGAGAACGACACTGCGCCTGCCCGACGCGCTCAAGGCCCGCGTCGACGACGCGGCAGCGGCCGACGGACTGTCGGTCAACTCCTGGCTCGTGCGCGCGATCGCCTCTGCACTACAACCGAAACAACGCCGGTCTGCGCAGCGCACGGTGCGCAGCGGCGACAACTTCGCCGGCTGGGCGCGCTAGACCCACCCGGCCCGTCGCATCCGAGACCCGCAATCCCGCGGGTTCGTTCCGTCACACCCAGAGAAAGGGAAGCGCCAGCATGCCTATTTTCAGCACTCCGACCCCCATCGACCTCGCCATCGACCTCCAGGTTGGGGCGATCGAGGTCATCGCGAGCGACCGGGCCGACACCGTGGTGTCGGTCACGGCCACCAACCCGGCGAAATCGACCGACCGTCGCGGTGTCGACGAGACGAAGGTCGACTTCGACGGTGCGCGGCTCACCATCACCGGACCGCGTGCCCGCCTCAACTGGATCGGCCCGAACCAGAACGACTCGGTCGACGTGACGATCGAGCTGCCCGCCGGGTCGCGCCTCACAGCCGAGATCTCGGTCGGCGGCGTGCGCACGACCGGTCGGCTCGGCGCCACCCGGGTGAAGAACTCGATGGGCCCGGTCGACCTCGACACCGTGGGCGACCTCTGGGTGCGCGCCGGGCACGGCAACGTCGCCCTGAAGAACGCGGCGGGTGCGATCGAGGTCACGGCCGACCACGGCCAGATCCGACTCGGCGAGGTCGCCGGCGACGCCGCGCTCAAGGCGTCGCACGGCAGCATCCAGATCGCTGAGACCGGGGGCGACGTCGACGCGAAGCTCTCGTACGGTGACATCGACATCACGCGTGCTCTCGCGTCGGTCACCGCGAAAACCGCCTACGGCAGCATCGAGCTGCGCGAGGTCTCGAGCGGATCGGTCGACGTGCAGAGCGGCTACGGGCAGGTGACCATCGGTGTGAAGCCCGGAGTCGCCGCCTGGCTCGACCTGTCGTCGAAGGACGGCCACGTGCGCAACGAGCTCGACGGCGAGAGCGCTCCCGACGAGTCGGAGCAGACCGTCGCGGTCAGAGCGCGCAACCGCAGCGGCAACATCAGCATCCAACGAGCCCGGTGACCGCCGGGCGAACATAGAAGGGAAGGAAGACAATGACCAGCGCAGCAATCGAAGTGAGGGCACTCGAGAAGTCGTACAAAGACCTGCAGGTTCTGCGTGGCGTCGACTTCGACGTGGCGCCCGGCAGCATCTTCGCCCTCCTCGGCTCGAACGGGGCAGGCAAGACCACCATCATCCGCATCCTCTCGACGCTGCTGAAGTCGGACGCCGGCTCGGCCAGGGTCAACGGCTTCGATGTCGCGACGCAGTCGGGCGAGGTGCGCGAGTCGATCAGCCTCACCGGCCAGTTCGCCGCGGTCGACGAGATCCTCACCGGCCGCGAGAACCTGTTGCTCGTGGCGAAGCTGCGGCACCTGCGCGATCAGGGCCGCATCGCCGACGAGCTGCTCGCCCGCTTCGACCTCGTCGACGCGGGGGCACGCAAGGTGTCGACCTACTCCGGCGGAATGCGCCGTCGGCTCGACATCGCGATGAGCCTGATCGGCAGCCCACGGGCGATCTTCCTCGACGAGCCCACCACCGGGCTCGATCCCGAGGCCCGGCTCGAGGTGTGGAAGGTCGTGGAAGAGCTGGCGTCCCAGGGCACCACGGTGCTGCTGACCACGCAGTACCTCGACGAGGCCGAACAGCTCGCCGACCGCATCGCCATCCTGCACGAGGGTCGCATCATCGCCAACGGCACCCTCACCGAACTGAAGCAGCTCCTCCCGCCCGCGAAGGTCGAGTACGTCGAGAAGCAGCCGTCGCTCGAAGACATCTTCCTTACGCTCGTGGGCACCGACGGCAGAACCGAATCACGAAAGGAACGGTCATGACCAGCCACTTCTTCGCCGACACCGGCGCCCTGCTCGGGCGCTCGATGCGCCACATCACCCGCAGCGCCGACACGATCATCACGACCGCGGTCACGCCCATCGCGCTGTTGCTGCTGTTCGTGTTCGTCTTCGGCGGCGCGATCGACACGGGAACCGACGCCTACGTCGACTACCTGCTGCCCGGCATCCTGCTCATCGCGATAGCGTCGGGCATCGCCTACACGGCAATGCGGCTGTTCACCGACCTGCAGAGCGGCATCTTCGAGCGATTCCACTCGATGCCGATCTCGCGGTCGTCGGTGCTCTGGGCACACGTCGTCACGTCGCTGGTGTCGAACGGCATCACGGTCGTCATCATCGTGGTGGTCGGCCTCCTGCTCGGGTTCCGCACATCGGCCGGCGTGCTGGCCTGGCTCGCCGTCGCCGGCATCCTCGCGCTGTTCACCCTGGCTCTCACCTGGCTCGCCGTGATCGCCGGGCTCTCCGCCAAGACGGTCGACGGCGCGACGGCGTTCTCGTACCCGCTGATCTTCCTGCCGTTCATCAGCTCGGCGTTCGTGCCCACCGAGACGATGCCCGGCCCGGTGCGGGCGTTCGCCGAGAACCAACCGGTGACGTCGATCGTCACCACGATCCAGAACCTGTTCGCCGGGCGACCGGTCGGCACCGACATCTGGGTCGCGCTCGCCTGGTGCGTCGGCATCCTGGTGGTCGCGTACCTGTTCGCGATGGCGGCGTACCGGCGCAAGGTGGCGTAGCGCGGTCGGCGCGCGCGCTCAGTGGCGGCATATTGTCGTTCTGGCACCCCCGGAACAGCAGTATGCCGCCACTGAGCGCGTGACGGGCCGACGACTTGCGACTTCGGCACCTTCCCGAGCCGTCGGAAGGTGCCGAAGTCGCAAATCGACCGCGCGAGACCCCGCTCGCAGGCGACGTCGACCCGGAGAGGGTAGAACGGAATACATGACGATGACGACGCAGACCGAGATCGAGCGCAAGTACGACGTCGACGAGACGGCGGTGCTGCCCGACATCACCGGGGTCCCCGGCGTCGCCCGCGTCGAACCGGCCGGCGAGGCGCATCTCGAGGCGGAGTACTTCGACACCGCGCGCGCAGACCTCGCCGCCCACCGCATCGTTCTGCGCCGCCGCCGCGGAGGCGCCGACGAGGGCTGGCACATCAAGCTCCCCGCGGCCGAGGGGCGCACCGAGCTGCACTGGCCGCTCACCGACGACGACGCGCCTCCGCGCCAGATCGTCGAGCAGGTGTTGTCGCGCACCCGCGGCCGCGAACTCGCCGTGATCGCGAAACTGCGCACCCACCGCGTGCTCACCCACCTCGTCGCCGGCGATGGCACCGGCCTGGTCGAGATCGCCGACGACACCGTTTCGGCCACCGATGTGGGCACGGGCGTGCTGCGGCTCTGGCGCGAGTGGGAGGTCGAGCTGCTCGACGGCGCGGCCGCGACCGACCGCGCCGCCCTGCTCGACGCCGTCGAGGAACGGCTGGTCGCCGCGGGCGCGACGCCGTCGGCGAGCCGGTCGAAGCTGGCGAGCGCGTTGGGACGCACCGACTTGGGAGAGACAGGGGCGGATGACGCGTCGGCACCCGACACGACGGCGCCGAAACTGCGCCGCTCGTCGCCCGCGTCGCAGGTGCTGCTCGTGGCCGTCGGCGCGCTGGTCGACGACCTCGCCCGCATCGACCCGCTCGTGCGCGCCGACCAGCACGATGCCGTGCACCAGCTGCGCACCCGCATCCGCCGGCTGCGCAGCCTGTTCGCCAGCTACCGCACGGTGTTCGACCGGGAGGTCACCGACCCGCTGCGCGACCGGCTGCAGGCGGTCGGCCTCGCGCTCGGCGACGCTCGCGACACCGAGGTGCTGCGCGAGCGTGCCCGCACCCTGCTCGAAGACCACGAGCCGCTGGCGAAGAACGTCGACCGTCGCCTCGTCGGCACGCTCGGCGAGCAGTACACCGCCGACCATGCGCAGGCCGTCGCGACGCTCTCCGGCGACGACTGGCTCACGCTGCTCGACGACCTCGACGCCTTCGTCGCACGTCCGGCGTTGGCCGCGGGGGCGATGCTGCCGGCATCCGAGGTGGTGCCGCCCGCGCTCGACGCCGACCTGCACCGGGTTCTCGTGCGGGCGAAGGCTGCGCGGCGCGGCGACCTCGACGACGAACGGCTGCACGAGGTGCGCAAGGCGGCGAAGCGACTGCGCTACGCGGTCGAGGCCGTGAGCCAGGGTGACGCGGGGGTCTTCGGCAAGAAGACCCGCAAGCTCGCCGCCGCAGCCGAGGCCGTGCACGACCTGCTCGGCGAGCACCGCGACAGCACGCTGATGCAGCAGCGGTTGCGTGCGACGGCGGGGTCGGGCGCCACGGCGTTCGACTACGGCGTCTTGCACGAGGTCGAGCGGCACGGCGCGGCGCTCTGTTTGGCCGAGTACCCCGCGGCGCTGCGCGCGCTGCGGTCGCGGCGGTCGCGGCGGTAGAGCGGGTCGCCTACTCGACAGGCTGCGCCACGAACCTCTCGTACGAGGCGCTCTGCTGGGCGAGCCGGCGCAGTGCCAACAGCAGCGGCTCGACGAGCACGGTGCCGAGCACGACGTAGCGCACGGCGGCCTCCGCCGAGTCGGTGGGGACACCCGCGATCTCCGCTTCCGCCACCTCGTGCATCGTGCGCGCGTAGGTGTCGAGCATGCCCTCCGGTAGCTCGAAGCCCGCCGACCGCACCCCCTCGAGGGCCTCGGCGACCGCGGCTTTGCCGACCACGTCGCATCCGTCGGACGCCCACCCCCACTGCGCGAGCATCCCGTCGACCTCGGCGGTATCCGCCGTGTCGGACACCGGCCTCGCGAGCGCGTGGTGGGCGATACCGAGCAGCTCGTTTCCGGCCGGCGGAACGTCGAGTCCGCCGAGCAGATCGCGCACGACGGCGATGCTGAGGCCCGCGCCGACGACGAGGGCCCGGATGAGTTTGAGCCTGCGAACGTGCGAGTCGTCATAGCTGGCCTGGGTCGCCGAGGTGAGCTGGCCATCGTGCAGCAGGCCCTCGCGCAGGTAGTACTTGATCGTCGCGACGGGAACGCCGCTCTGGTCGGCCAACTCGGAAACTCGCATCGAAAACCCCTTGACTCGGATAGCGTCACTACCCAATATTGGCGTGTAACACTATCTAATCCTAGGAGCAATCATGGCGCGCGTGCAGAACGGCAGGATGACACACGACTACGACGGCGAGCTCGTGGTGTTTCTCATCGGGATGCGATTCAATCGTCCGTGGCGCATCGACAAGTGGCTCCCCGCCTTCGTCGCGATGCCGCGCATGTTGGCCGAGCTGTCGAAAGACCCCGACTCCGGCCTGATGGGCTTCCGTTTGAGCTTCGGCGGCGACGGCCCCGTCGTTGTGCAGTACTGGAACTCGCGCGACAAGCTCTACGCCTACGCGAGTGCGCCTTCCGCCGAGCATCGTCCGGCCTGGACCGCCTTCAACCGGCGGGCGCGCAAGGCCGCCGGCGCCGTCGGCATCTGGCACGAGACGTACCAGGTCGAGCGCGCCGAGTCGATGTACGTCGGTATGCCGCCGATCGGTCTCGCGGCCGCGACCTCGTCGGTCGCGGTCGGCTCGCGGTCGGACCGCGCCGCGCAGAGAATGGCCAAGGGCCACACCCCGCGCGGCGGCTCCGTCTAGACCGCGGCCGCGCGACGGCGGCGCAGCACGATCAGCACAACGATCGCGGCGATCACCAGCAGCAGAACGGCACCCCCGGCGACGAACACCCACCAGGGCAGCCCGTCGTCGACACTCGAGATCGCGGTCGTCTCGGCCTCGTCGACGGCGGCGATCGGTGCCGCCTCGCCGCACTCGGCGTCGGTCGTGAACGCGAAGTCGATGGTGTCGAACGCGGTGCCGGCCTCGTAGTTCGGGAACGCCGCGAAGCCCTCGGGGGTGATCGCGGTGGGCACGTCGACCGCGGTGACGGCCGTGCGGTCGTCGTTCCAGGTGACTCCACCGGCGGAGAGGTCGAGCTCGACGAACGGGATGCCCGTGCTCGAGACCACCTCGTCGGAGCCGCTCATCGCCGCGTCCATGGTCGCGCCCGACACGTCGAGCAGCAGGTAGGCGGTGTTCTCGTCGACGAACTGCAGTTGCGGGTTGGCGACGGTCGTGTCGAGCAGCCCGTCGTGCCCGCTGAAGCGGATCGACCCCTGGAACTGCACCAGCCCCGTCGACGTCTCGCTGTCGAAGGTGCCGGCGCCGGCCGACCAGCCGAACTCGGGGGTCTCGTAGGTCGCACCGTTCTCGACGGTCCACTCGCCGTGCGCGATCGCGCCCGAGATGTAGGCGCGGAACGACTCCTTGAAGCCCCAGGTCAGGCTCGCGTCGTCGACCAGGCAGCCCGTGAGCTCCTCGGCCGCGACGACCTCGAACTCGATTCCGGTGTTGATGCTGCCCTGGAAGGTGAGCGTGTGCGTTCCTGGCTCGAGCCCGATCGGGATCAGCCCGGTCCAGGTGGCGCGCCCCGTGGCATCCGCCACCAGATTCTCTTCAACGACGAGGGGATCCGAGTAGATGACCACTTTGATCCCCTCCTCGCCGGGCTGGTAGCCGTCGGCCGAGGCGGTGATCTCCTGGCCCGCGCGCAGCGGACCGGTGATCGACGGATCGAGCGTGATACCCGTCGTCGCCGGAGGCGTGGCGGGCGGCGTGAACTTCGTCGCCGTGAACGCGGCCACGGTCGCGGTCGCGGTCGACGTGCCGACCGATTCCGCACCGATCACGAACGACACCGGATCGAGCGCGGTGCCCACCGAGTAGAACTGGCTCGAGCCGTACGAGAACGCCCCGACCCCCGCGGCGGTGAGACGTACCGGCGCGTTCGTATAGGCGACACTGTCGGTCGCGGTGCTCGCCGATGCCGAGGAGAGGTCGATGGCGCCGATCGCGATGCGGCTTCCGTTCACACTGACGGAGAGGGTTGCGGATGTCGCGGAGCTGATCTGCACCGACGGGTCGGACATGGTCAGATCGAGCACACCCGAGTGCCCGGTGAAGCGCACGGCTCCCCCGTACGACGCCGAACCGAGCCCGGCCTGCGAGTCGTAGTCGCGGGCGGTCTGCCCGAACGAGTAGCCGCCGCCGAGCGCAGAGGCGCCGCCGCTCAGGCTAATGGCGCCCTTGGCGATCGGACCGGCGATGTAGCTGCGGAACGACGACTTCACGCCCCAGGTCAGCGATCCCGCCAGGGCGGGAGTCGCAACGACCGGGGTCGCGGGAGTGGCTGCCGGCGATTCGGCCGTCGGCTGCTCTGCGGGCGGGGTCGGCACGACCTCGGGCAGATTCGGGGTAGCGCCGTCGAACCCGACGCTGAACGCCGACGGCGCCTTCTTCGCATCGGCGGCTCCACCCGACGAGTACCAGTACGACGAGAGTCCGGTGGCGAACTGGTAGTCGACCCACGACTGCGGCCACGACCCCCAGCCGGCGGTCGTGGTGTTCTGCGGCGTCTGGCCGGCGGGCACGGCGATCGCGACACCCGAGTAGTCGGGAGTGACGGTGAAGCCGGTCTGGGTGTTCAGCTTCACCTTCGCGAAGGTGGCGACCACGACGTCGTCGACGGCGGCCAGCGGGGTCTTCTTGGTCAGGTCGGCCATGTCGGCCGCGTACCCGACGACGTCGGCGGTGAGCGAACCCGCCCCGGCCGCGTCGACGGAGAGCCGCGCGTCGGAGAGGGTGAACGGCACCATTCCGCCGTAGAAGTTGACCGACCACGATCCCTGCCAGTCGATCACGGCCGTTCCGTCGGCCGCGACCTCGGCGTCGCCGCCGGAGAGCACGACGGCCTGGCTGCCACCCGACGTGGTGTGAGCGGCGCGCGTCTCGTAACTGGCCGTTGCACGCGAGGTGTCGGCCGCCACCTGCAGCACCTCGACGTCGCTGGTCTTCGCGGAGTAGGTCGCTGCGGTGCCGTCGGAGACGCCGGCCGAGAAGTAGTTGCTGCCGCCGAACGGTGGTGTGGTCTGGATCTCGGGGCTGCCGGTCCAGGTCAGGGTGACGCCGTCGAAGCTGCCGCCGTTGTCGGGCACCGAGGGGGCGCCCGGCTCGGTGCCGGGATCGGGCACGACCACGGGTTCCTTGAGCGTGACGGCGAGGGTCGCGACGCGGCTCGCAACGACGCCGATCTCGACGGGCTTGCCCGCGATGTCGGTGGCGGAGTTGCGGAACAGCGCACGGTACTCGCTGCCGCCCGACGCCTCGGTCGCGGTAACGGTGAGTGTGCGCGACGTGGCGCCGCTCACGCCCGCGCCGTCGGCGAGGTCGGTCCAGCCGTACGACGAGCGCTTCTGCCAGCCGATGCTCGCCGCCGGCGACGCGGTCGCCTCGGCGGTGAAGGTCACGGGCTTCGGCGCCGCGTTCGCGAGCGATCCGTCGGCAAGCCTGGTCGCGCCGTCGAGCTCGACAGCGACGTTCTCGGGCTGGGTCGTGACCGTTGCCGACTCGAACCAGTCGTAGACGTAGGCGGTGCGGTAGGTCTTCTGGGCGCGGTACTGGTCGACGGTCATCTTGTTGGCGACCGTGATGGCGGTCGGCAGGGCACCGGAGACGGTGACGAAGACGCGGTCGCCGATGCCGGCGGCAGCGACAGGGAATCCGGTTGCGGATGCCGCGACGGTGTCGACCAGCACGGGGATGTCTCCGTCGGCGATCGCCCGGCCGTCGAACACCGTGATGCGCTTGGTGTCTTTGCTCACGGTGTAGACGCGACCCTGCTCGTCGATCGACATCGAAGTGCTGTAGCCGGCGAGCGACTCGCGGGCGACGACCGTGCCGTCGCGCACGGCGACGAGCTCGTTGATCGCCGGCGAGTTCTGGTTGACGAGCGCGAGGAGCGTGCCGGTTTCGGCGTCGGAGACGAGCCCCGAGTAGGCGGCGCCCGCGGTCGCCTCCGACGTGAGCGGGATCGTGGTCGACTGGAGTACCGGGGCGTTGTCACGGAAGCCGGTCACCTTCACGAGGGCGCGGGTCGACAGGGAGCTCTGACCGTCGTCGTACAGGTAGACATCGCCGTTGGACTGGTCGACGGTGATGTAATACGGAGCACGGCCGACGGCATCGGCGAAAAGCCCCCGCTGGGTCCAGGTCCCGTCTACGCGTGCGTAGCTGACGATGCCGGCCGAGGGGTCGGCGACGTAGAGCAGGTGCGCGGCCTGGTCGAACGCGATGAAGTTACTGAGCGGAACTCCCGTGAGTCCGATCAGCTCGACGTCGGCGCTGCTCGTCGCGTCACCGGGAATGGTCACGAGTCCGTAGTTGGTGATGCGGGCGAAGATGTCTCCCGTGCTCTTCTCGATGGCGGCGGCTTGCATCGTGTAGTAGCCGAGGCTGTTCAGGCTTGTGCGGGCCGAGGTGACGTCGAACTGCTTTAGCGTCGCGCCGGTGGCGACGTCGATCACGGTCGCGGTGATCTGCGACTGCTCTGCGTAGCGCACGAGGGTGCCGTTGGCGAGGCACTCCGCGTACACTCCGACGTTCTGCGCGCGACAGGCCGAGGTGACGGCTGCCGGGAAGCCGTTGGCGATCACCGTGACGGTGCCCCGCGTCTCGTCAGGGATCGCGTATGTGGGCATCACCCCCGCTTCGACCTCGGCCGTCTGAACGAAGGCCGGCGTCGCTTCGGCGGTGAGTCCGTCGCCGTCGCTCTCGGCCGGCCAGGAGCCGGCGATGTGCACACCGACCGGGTCGAGCGATTGGCCGGCACCGTAGTACCCGGCGAACGACGGCGTCGCGGCCGCGGAGAGGACTCCGGGCAGGCCCGTCCAGTCGAGAGTCCCATCGCCGACCACGCGGGTGCCGCGCTCGTCGTCGAGCTCGGCGATCACGACGGTGCCGTAGTCGACAACCGTTCCCGCGCTGTTCTTGCTGACGATCGCCCCGCTCAGCGTCGCGTCGCCCGAGGGGTCGAGGCGCAGCGCGAGCTTCGAGAAGGTCAGGTCGAGGGCGCCGTGGTGGCCCTCGAAGTGCACACTGCCCGCGGTCTTCACGGTGACGAGGCCGGTGTCTGCCGAGTAGCTCGACTCGCTGGCGGGCCAGCGGTACGAACCGTCGGCATTCTTCGTGGCGCCGTCGCCCAGGGTGATCGTTCCCGACGCGATCGAGCCGGAGATGTAGTTGCGGAAGCTCTCTTTCACGCCCCAGTCGATGTACTCGCCGCTCGCCGCGGTGGCGGCCTGGCTCGTGGCTATGGATCCGGTGAAGACGAGTGCGGCCGCGAGGGCAGCGGCGACGAGGGAACGCGGGCGATTGCGCATGGGGGCTTTCTGTTCGGGAAGGGTCTGCAAGAGGAAGCGGCGCGAGGAGCCATGCCCTCGCGCCGCCGTCGATCAACCGAAGTAGACGGGGATCTTGTTGTCGTTCGTGCGGTCGAACGAGCCGTGGGCGCTGAACGTGTAGACGAAGCAGTCGACGCTGCCGGCAGTGGTGTCGGTCGGGCTCGTCGTGCAGGTGAAGGTGTTGTCGTTGCCGTCGGAGAAGGTCGACTCGACGGTCATCGGCAGGTCGGTGAACACACCGGCGGTGGAGAGCTCCCACTGATTGGTCGCCGCGGCCGCACCGTTGTGCGTCCAGATCACGCCGCCCTCGGTAGCCGAGAAGACGCTCGCGTCGGCGTAGGAGTCGGCGATCGCGACATCCGGCCCGAATGCGACATAGATGCCGGCGGTGATGAACGGCGGTCCCGCCCATGCCGGGTTGTACTTGAAGCCGGCACCGTCGAGCACCACGGTGCTGCTGCCGGTCGCGCCCGTGTAGATCGCCGCGGGCGCCTGGCCGTTGGTCACGGCTGCGTCGACCGTGGCGGCGGAAGCGGCCATCGGCGATGCGAGAACGAGCGCGAGCGCGCCGATGGCGGCGAACGTCGCCGCCACGGGGCGGCGTGCTGTGCGAGACATGCGGATTGACATGGTTTCTCCCTGCTTGCTACTTTCGGCTCAACCTCGCGGTCTTGCCACTGATGTCAGTGCGGCTGTTGCCGCACCGCCGGCGACCGCAGGCCAGCCGGAGTGGGCCGTGCAAGCTTTCACTCCGGCTTTCTTCTGCGGCCTCCACCGACTGCGCGTCGGAGGCGAGGTAAGCCTTACCTAACTTGAACGGTACGGAGGAATCGTCGGAAAGGCAATAGCCAATCGTGGGTCAGCCGAGCAATGCGAGCCGTTGGCTGCGCCAGCGGGCGTACAGCGACCACGGGTCATCCGCCCCCGCCTGCAGCACCTCGATGTGCTCGACCAGCGCGTCGTGCACCGCAAACCATTCGGAACGCGCGAGCCGATGGTCGGCGAACTGCGCGTGACGCCGCTGCTCGAGCAGTCGGTCGCCGGGCTCGAAGGCGAGCAGCCGGTCGTACCGCAGGCTGGCGAAACGCTGGCGCGGATTGGCGGATGTACCGATCTTGATCTGATCACGGAAGAGCAGGTAGTACACCACGTCGACACGCACCACGGCGGCCGCCTCGGGGTCGACGATGTCGCCGACCCGCCACTCGCACACCGCGCACAACCAGCCCGTCGGGTAGCGCACGCCGAGGCGCGCTCCGCAGGCCAGGCAGGGCGATGGCAGAAGGTCGGTGACGCCGACCTCGCCGGCCACCCAGTCGTGCGCCGCGAGCAGGTGGCGCCGGCAGAGGTCGAGCGGCGCGCCGGGAGCGACCGGCTCGAGGCAGGGCCGGCCCGCGTCGACGGCGAGGCAGCTGGTCATGCCGCCACGGTACGCCGCACCGGCGACACCGGGCGCGACGATGACTCCCAGCGCGAGTCAAGGCAACAGGTGTTTGATAGATCTGGATGCGAACGCATCTTCATTTTCACAGAGAAGGAATCATGACTAACTTCACCGACAAGGTCGTCCTCATCACCGGCGCGGGCTCGGGCCTCGGCCGCTCCACCGCGATCGCAGTGGCCGCCCATGGCGCGATTCTCGCCCTCGTCGACATCTCGGAGAAGGGCCTCGCAGAGACGCAGGCCGCCGTGCTCGAAACGGCGCCCGACGCCAAGACCCTCGTGCTCACCGCCGACGTGTCCGACGAGCCGCAGGTCGAGGCCTACGTCACCGCGACGGTCGAGGCCTTCGGCCGCATCGACGGCTTCTTCAACAACGCCGGCATCGAAGGCAAGCAGAACCCGACCGAAGACTACAACTCCGATGAGTTCGCCAAGGTGCTGTCGATCAACCTCAACGGCGTCTTCTTCGGCCTCAAGCACGTGCTCGCCGTGATGAAGAAGCAGAACAGCGGCCACGTCGTGAACACCGCGTCCGTCGGCGGAATCCGCGGCATCGGCAACCAGTCGGGCTACGCCGCGGCTAAGCACGGCGTCGTCGGCCTCACCCGCAACTCGGCCGTCGAGTACGGCGAGTTCGGTGTGACCATCAACGCGGTCGCCCCCGGCGCCATCTGGACCCCGATGGTCGAGAACTCGATGAAGCAGCTCGACGCCGAGAACCCCGAGAAGGCCGCCGAGCAGTTCATCCAGACCAACCCGACCAAGCGCTACGGCAAGGCGGAAGAGGTCGCGGCCGTCGTCGCGTTCCTGCTCTCCGACGCCGCGTCGTACGTCAACGCCCAGGTCATCGCTATCGACGGCGGGCAGTCGCAGAAGTACTAGTCGCACAACTAACGACGGCCGCCACCCCTTAGGGATGGCGGCCGTCGTCGTCTGCGCTGGTTAGCTCGCGACCTGCTCGCGACGCGGCAGCTTCCAGCCGGGTCGCACGTAGTGGCAGGTGTAGCCCTCCGGGTACTTCTGCAGGTAGTCCTGGTGCTCTTCCTCAGCCAGCCAGAACTCGCCGACCGGCTCTACCTCGGTGACGACCTTGGCGGGCCAGAGACCCGAGGCGTCGACGTCGGCGATGGTGTCGAGGGCGACGCGCTGCTGCTCGGCGTCGGCGTAGTAGATGGCCGAACGGTAGCTTCGTCCGCGGTCGTTGCCCTGGCGGTCCTTCGTCGACGGGTCGTGGATCTGGAAGAAGAACTCCAGCACGTCACGGAAGCTGGTCTTCTCGGGATCGAAGGTGATCTCGATCGCCTCGGCGTGGTCGCCGTGGTTGCGGTAGGTAGCGTTGGGGGTGTTCGGGTCACCGGTGTAGCCCACGCGAGTGGAGACGATGCCCTCGCGCTTACGCACCAGCTCCTCGACGCCCCAGAAACAGCCGCCCGCCAGCGTTGCCTTCTCAAATGTTGCGCTCATCGTGTGCTCTCCTTGGCTCGAAACGAGTTCTCGTAAATCGTAGGCGGTCGCGGCTGGCTGCCGCGGTCTTTCACCCACGACGGGTACAACGCGGGGGTGCCGTCGGAAGTTCCCGGCATCCGCCGATCCCACAGCCCGCTCACAGTTTCGCGGCGATCCCGCCCGCGAGCGCAACGATGCGGGCGGCGTCGAAGAGCTGCGGGTCTTGGTCGGGATCGTAGATCGCGAGACTCAGGCCGCGGCATCCGCCCTTCTCGACCGCGGCGAGCGCGAACCGGGTCAGCTGCGGCCAGCTGAGCCCGCCGGGCTGGCCGTCGTCGCCGGGCAGGCCCTGCGCCGCGAACTCGAGCGGGTCGAGCACATCGAGGTCGATGTGCAGCCACCACCCCTCGGCCCGCGTCGTGACGTGCGCGACCGCCTGGCGGCCGACCGCCGCGGGATCGGCCGCCGTCTCCCCCGCGTCGCGCAGCCAGACGCCGCGGTCGCGCAGCGAGCCGACGTTGAAGCGCAGCCGCCAGTGTGCGTCGCGCTGCCCGACCATCGCGAGCGCCTCGGGCTCGAGCGGACGCTGCCGCAACACCTCCGGCGCGAAGTGTCCGGTGAGCCCGATCAGCAGGGCGATCTCGGTGTTCGCTGCTTCGCCGTCTTCGACCACGTCGAGCGGCATCGTGTCTTCGTGGCCGTCGGCGAACACGAGGGCGGCGTCGCCGAGGGCGTCGCGCAGGCCGCCGATCGACCCGAGCAGGCTGGTGCAGTCGCCGCCGTAGACGACAGGGAGACGACCGGTGCGGATGCTGCGGGCCACCGCCTCCCGCAGCGCCCGGGTCTGCTCGATCAGCGCGCGCTCGTTCATCAGGCCCGAGCCGGGGGCCCGGGCGGCATCGCCCGGAGGAAGGGCCAGATCGCCCGCGTCGACCACGTCATGCCCGGCGAACGCGGCGGCGAATCCCGCCTCGCGCAGCACCGTCGACGCCCGTGCCTGATTGCCCGCGCGCCCGTACCCGTCGAACGGCACCCCGATGAGGTCGATGGCGGTCATGGTGTCTCCTTCCGCGAATCCGCCCCCATCACACTGCGTCAGCGCATAGTGCCACAAGGGGCTCCCGGCAGCCGCAGTCGCACGACGTCGCCGACACCGATGGCGAATGACGATGCACCGCACTCTCCGTAGAATTACGGAACTATTTGGATGACACATAAAATGCCGGTCAGCTGCCAAGCCGCCACGTTACGATCTAGCGTGGACGCGACTGGAGAGACGATAAACAGCAGATCTGCAACGGCGAAAATGATCGCGGCGGTCGCGAGCCGGGAATCGTCGAGCATTCTCGTCACGGGCGAACCCGGAATGGGAAAATCGACACTCATCGATCGCTCCGCCGCAGACTTCGTCGCTGTCGGTGTGACCGTCTTACGGGCCAGCCCCTCGTTTGCGGAACGACACACCGCCTACAGCACTCTCTGGGACCTGCTCGGGGAACTTGACTGGGAGTCGCTCGTCGATCTCCCCGATGAATACCGGGTCATCGTCGACATCGCGCTCGGCCGACAGCGCTCAAGTTCCGAACTGCCGTCGCTCGCCACAGCAGTAGCGCTCGAGGGAATCCTGACCGAACTCGCGTCGCGCGCGCCGGTCGTGATCATCATCGATGACCTGCAATGGGCAGACCCCGAATCGGTCGCCACTGTCGAGCGCGCTTTCCGCCGTGTCTCCGGGCGCGGTGTGAGCCTTGTGGCGACGAGCCGGGAGTTCGGCACGCGTGCGGCGGGCGCCGCAGAACTCTTCTTCGACCCCGTAGACGTGCACGCCCTCGGCGGCCTGTCGGTCGACGAACTCGAGGAGCTCACCGCTCCCGCCTGGCCGTCGACGGCCACTCGCGCGCAAGTCGTCGCGTTGCGCGAGCACACCGGTGGAAACCCGATGTGGTCGCTCGAACTCATTAACCTCGGGCTCATCGGCGAATTGGGCGCGCTGCCCGTCGGCACCCTCGCGCCCCCGCGATCCCTAGCCGTCGTCGTCGCCGAGGGACTGCGTGCGCTTAGTCCGGCGGCCGCCGACGTCGTCTCGGTGGTGGCTTTGCTCGGCCGCCCGAAACTGTCTCTGCTCGCCGCTGTCCTGCGTTACACGGACATCGCGGATGACGCGGCACACGAGGCCGAAACCGCCGGGTTCCTCGTCTTGTCCACACAGACCGCGAGCACGAGACACCCGCTGCAGGCATCCGCCGCCGCCGCCCGCCTCAGCCCCGCACGGCGGCGCGAACTGCACGCCTTCATCGCCCGGGCGGTCGACGATCCCGTCGTGCGCGCGCAACACCTGCAGCAGTCCGAACCCGTCGGGCCGCACGAGGGCATCGCCGAGGCGCTCGCGCTCGCCGCCGTCGCTATGCGGCAGCGCGGTGCGCGACTGCGCTCGGCCCACTTCGACGCCCAGGCCGTCGAGCGCACCGCCCCCCAGTCGCCACACTACGACGACCGGCTACTCAACCAGGCCCAGCAGCTGTTCTCGGCCGGCGACCTCGCCGCGTGCCTGCGGGCGCTCGACCGAATTTCGCCAGCAAGGTTGTCGCGCCACCAGTACGACGCCTACCTCGCGCTGTCGACCAGTTCGCTCGCATTCGTCCACGGCAGTTCGGCGGCGCGCGCATTTCTCTCGGCGCAGGAGGCAGCCGCAGCCTCCGATGCGGCACGGCTCGCGATGATCGAAGCCGGCGTCGCGGCCACCGACGACACGGTGACGGTTCAGAGCCGCGCTATCGCAGCGGCGCACGTGCTCGAGACGCTGACCGACGGCGACACCCCGAACGCCGTGCACCGGGCGCTGCGTGCGTCGGTGCGCTCGCGGCTCGACGCGGGGGGCGGCCTCGACACGGCCGTGATCGCCGAGATGGACCGCCTGCAGAGCATCGAGATCGTGGTGGGACTCGACGACACCGGACTCGCGACGACCGGCTTCCTCGCCCATCTCGCCGACGACGTGGAGACCTCGCGCGCGGCACTCGCCGGGCTGGCGCAGTGGGCACGCGGCGAGGGCAAAGAGGGGGTCGAGAGCTTCCTGCTCGCCCAGAGCGCCCTCGTCGAGATCGTGGCGGGAGACCTTGCCGCTGCGGCAGAATTCGCCAGGCTCTCCGGCTACTGCCTCACCTCGCTGACGCTGCCCCCGACGGTGCGCCCGATAGCCGGGCTGCTGCTGATCGCCGCCGGCCAGCACTCCGAACTCGCCGGGGCGCTCGATGCCTGGACCGCGGCCGACGGCGACGACAGCGTCGAGCTGTTGGGCCTTGCCGGCCTGTCGGCGCTCGCCCGGCGGGACTGGCCCACAGCGGTCACGCATCTGCGTCGCGCGGCCGAGATCGCCGACGCCCGCGGGCTGGTCGAGCTCGGCAGCCGCTTCAGGGTCGACCTGCCGCTCGCCGAAGCCCTGTTGCAGAGCGGCGAACTCGAGGAGGCCGGCCAACGGCTCGCGATCGTGCGTGCATTCCTCGCTACACACGACCGGCCGATCTCTCGGATCGCGCTGCACCGGGTGACCTCGCTCGAACTCGCCGCGAAGAGTCGACTCGCTGACGCCCTGGTGCACGCGACCGCCGCCGTCGATCTCGCGGCGACCGAGCGCCGACCGGCCGACGAGGCTCGTGCGCTGCTTCAACGGGCGCGCGTGCTTGTGCGCTTGCGTCGAGTCTCGCTGTCGCGAACCGATTTCGATGCCGCGCGCGAGCGGGCGAAGGCCAGCGGCGACGACGATGTGCTCAAGCAGGTCGACGCCGCTCTCGCCACCACGCGGCGCAAGAAGTCACCCACCGATTTGACCCCCGCGGAAGCGGGGGTCCTCGCTCTCCTGCGTGAAGGGCAGACGAACAAGCAGATCGCGGCCGAACTCTTCGTCAGCGTGCGTACCGTCGAGTCCCACGTCGCTGCCACCCTGCGCAAGACCGGCGCTCCGAGCCGTTCGAAGCTGATTACGCGCGACTGACGGTTCCCGCGCGGACACCAGAAACAGCAGCAGTGTGCACCCGCGGCTGGCGGGCGCGGCCGGTCTCGGCGCGGGCTACGCGTCGGGCGTCGCCCGCCATCTGCCGCAGCGCACCGGTCGCCGAGACTGTGAAACCGACGAAGTAGAAGCCGGGTGCCGCGGCCGTACCCGAGCGGGACAGCGGGCTTCCGCCGGCATCGAGCAAACCGAGGCCGGCGAGCAGCTTCTCGAGCGCGCGGCGATAGCCGGTGGCGAACAACACCACGTCGGGCGTTGCGACCGAACCGTCGGCGAGAAGCACCGAGTCGCCGTCGAATCCGGCGACCGCCGCGACTGGAGCCACGGCGCCCGACTGCACGAGCGCCACGATCCCGGTGTCGTGAACCGGCACGGAGCGGTCGCGGGCGACCCGCGTGTACAGGTCAGGGCTGGGACGGGGCAGCGCTCGGCCCGACAGGTCGGGAACGGTGAGGCGGGAGAGAACGGATGCCACGTGGTCGGCCAGCCGCGTCGGCACCCGGTCCAGCAGGATCGCGATCGCCTGCATCGACACCCCGGCGATGCGCCGCCGCACTATGTGCGGCGTGGTACGCACCGACATGCACACCCGGCGCACACCGGTCGAGACCAGCTCGGCGGCCGCTTCGGACGCGGCGTTTCCCGATCCCACCACGAGTACGTCGCGGCCCGCGAACTCACCGCCGCCGCGATAGTCGGCGACGTGCAGCAGCGCACCTCGGTAACCGTCGATGCCCGGTAGCTGCGGAACGAACGGGCGGCGGTTGTAGCCCGTGGCCATCACGACCGTGTCGGTGACGTAGCGGGTGCCCGCATCGGTGTCCACCACCCACGCCGACACCGGCCCCGTGGCATCCGCCCGCGTGATTTTCGCCACGTCGACGCCGAAACGCACGTCGATGCCGGCCGCGTACTCTTCCAGGTAGGTCACCAGGTTCTGGCTCGAGACGTAGCGTCCGTATCGGCGCGGGATCGCGAGGCCCGGAAGGCCGGAGAGCCTGCGCACTGTGTGCAGGCGCAGGCCGGGCCGGTGTGTGCGCCAGCTCGACGCCACACTCCCGCCCCTCTCGAGCACCACCACGCGGCGGCCCACGCGCATCAGCTCGTGGGCCGCTGCGAGACCGGCGGGGCCGGCTCCGACGACGATGCAGTCGACGTGATGCGTGGAGGTGAGCACGGTCAGCCCGCGATGAGTTCTGCTGCCCGCTCCGCGATCGCGAACACCGTCGCGTTGGTGTTCGCCGAGATCGGGGTGGGCATGATCGAGGCGTCGGCCACGCGCAGGCGGGAGATGCCGCGCACGCGCAGCTGCGGGTCGACGACGGCCAGCTCGTCGGTGCCGACGCGGCAGGTTCCGGCGTAGTGGAAGTAGACGACGAGGCTCTCTCGCAGGTAGTCGAGCATCGCGTCGTCGCCGTCGAGCGCACGGCCGGGCTGCGCTTCGGCGCCACGCCAGTCGGCGAGGGCTTCGGCGTTTCCGATCGCGCGCGAGATGCGCAGGCCGGCCATCATGACCTTCTGGTCACGCTCGTCGGCGAGGTAGTTCGGGTCGATGAGCGGGCTGACGGTGTGGTCACGGCTGGCGAGACGCACCGTGCCGCGGCTGTGGGGAAGCATCGCCGAGAACGCAATGGCGAAACCTTCGTCGTAGTCGGGACCGGAGAGGGTCTGGGCGCGGTAGGGCTGGCCGATCAGAAGCAGTTGCAGGTCGGGGCCATCGATGGCCTCTTCCGTCGACACCAGCCCGATGCCCTGGCCGTTGATGACGGCCGGGTCACCCGCCTGCGGCGCGGCGTGCTCGAAGACCACCGTCGACATCGGATGGTCGTGCAGGTTGGCTCCGACGCCGGGGAGGTCGAGTTCGACCTCGATGCCGAGCTCGGAGAGGTGGTCGGCCGGGCCGACACCCGAGAGCATCAGGAGTTGGGCCGAGCCGATCGCACCGGCGGTGAGGATGACCTCGCGGCTGGCGGTCGCGACGGCATACGCGGCGCCGGTTCCGTACTCGACGCCCGTGCAGATGCCGTCGTTGATGATGAGGCGTCGCACCACGGTGTCGGCGACGATGTGGAGGTTGGCACGGTCTACGACCGGGCGCAGGTAGGCGTCGGCGGCGCTGAGGCGGCGGCCATCGACGACGTTCGCGTCGGAGAGCCCAAATCCGGTCTCCACCCCGCCCGAGATGTCTGCGGCGACCGGGTAGCCGAGCTCGGCCGCCGCGGCGAGGGCCGCACCGATCACCGGGCTGACGTCGACGGTCGGGGCCACCTTCATCGGGCCGTCGGTACCACGCACGGTCTCGTCTCGGCCGACGGTGGATTCGCTGCGGCGGAAATAGGGAAGCAGGTCTTCGTACCCCCACCCGGTCGCCCCGGCTGCGGCCCAGGCGTCGTAGCTGGTGTGGTGCCCGCGGGCGAAGTTCAGACCGTTGATGCTGGATGAGCCACCGAGCGCGCGACCGCGCGGCACAGCCAACGACGCGCCATTGAACGCCTGCGGAACTGACGACTCGCCCCAGTTCGCGTCTGTGCCGAGCAGCAGCGGCCAGATACCGGGAAGTTCCATCTCGGGGAGCGCCGTCGCCGAACCCGCCTCGACGAGCAGCACGCGGGTCTCCGCGTTCTCGGTGAGGCGAGCCGCGATGACGCTGCCCGCGGTTCCGCCACCCACGACGATGTAGTCGTAGTCGCGCACGACCGGGTCGGGCTCGAGTCCGTGCTGTCCGGTGTAGGCGCGGGCGGGGTTGGTCATGGGGAGGCTCGTTTCGTCGTGTCCGTGTGGAGGGGAAACATCCACACTCTGACGGTACGGAGGGCGGCCCCCGCGCCCATCCGTGCAATCACCGAGGTGTCGCTACACGAAACCGGGATTCGACCACTGCCAGTTGGGCCGGTCGTACACGGGCTCCAGCCCGGCGCGCATCAGGTTATTGAGCGATGGGTTCGCTCCCCCGACCGTTGGTCGCCCGGTCTCGGCGACAAGACGCGTGACACCCTGACTACGCGCGGACTGCGCACGCACCTCGATCAGCGCGCTCTGTGCTCCACGGCCGCGATACTCGGCCAGCGTCGCTGCGCCGAGAAGCGCTCCGACGCCGTCGACGACGGCGAGTGAGGCGCCCGCGACGAGCGTCGAGCCGACCCAGGCCGCGAACGGCTGGATGGCGCCGCGCCGCGCCGACTCAGCAGCGATGGAGGGAAGGAGGTCGGTCGGCATTCCGAACCCGCGGAAGACGACATCCGCCCATTCGTCGAGGTCGCCGGGTCCGACGAGACCGACCCGCACTCCGACGGGCAGGTCGAGGCGGATGTCGCTCGAACCGGAGAGCTTGACCCAGCTGGAATCGGTGACGAGTGAGTACTCGGCACAGATGTCTGCCCAGTCGGCTGGCACCAGGTCGGGCGCGATCTGGATCGTCGCCGACGGCGTGCCGCTGGCTAGGTAGAAGTCGACGATCTCGGCGATGGTCTGGCGGGTGACCGGGCGCTCGAACCCCAGGGCCTTACTCCAGTACGACACCGGATCGTTCGCCATCGACGTCGCGATTCCGCCGCCGCTGATACGCGTCGCGCTCGTCGCGAGCACGCTCTTCGCGGGCTCGGGTGCGCCGTCGATCCAGTCGAAGAACCATTCCGCTTCGACGCGCTCGGTCAGATAGTCGTGCTCGCGCGGCTGAGGCTCGAGACCGTGAAACCCGTTGTAGGGCTGGATGGGAGTGGACATTGGGCGCTTCTTTCCGTCACGTCGAATGCCCGCGGCACCCGCGATTCGACGCTACGGGGCGCCCGACGGCCCGGTCATCCGTGCGCGCACGGAGACGTCCCGCTTCGCACTACTCCTTCGCGGGCTCCGGGTCGAGCTCGCTTGCCGAGACCGCGGCGAACTCGGCGTCGATGTCGGTGGCTCCCTCGAACTGCGAGTTGTACAGCCGGTAGTAGGCGCCTTCGCGCTTGATGAGCTGCTCGTGCGTGCCCTGCTCGACGATGTCACCGGCCTCCATCACGAGGATGAGATCGGCATCGCGGATGGTCGACAGCCTGTGGGCGATCACGAACGAAGTGCGCCCCTTGCGCAGTGCGGCCATGCCGTGCTGCAACAGCAGTTCGGTGCGGGTGTCGACCGACGACGTGGCCTCGTCGAGGATGAGTACCGACGGTTGGGCGACGAACGCGCGGGCGATTGTGATCAGTTGCTTCTCGCCCGCCGAGACGTTGGACGCTTCTTCGTCGAGCACCGTGTCGTACCCGTCGGGCAGGGAGTGAACGAAGCGTTCGACGTAGGTGGCTTGGGCGGCCTCGATCACCTCGTCGTCTGTCGCGTCCTGACGCCCGTAGCGGATGTTCTCGCGGATCGTTCCGGCGAACAGCCACGGGTCTTGCAGCACCATGCCGGTGCGCGAGCGCACGTCGCGGCGGCGCAGGTCGGCGATGTCCTGGCCGTCGATGAGGATGCGCCCGCCGTCGAGTTCGTAGAACCGCATGATGAGGTTGACGAGCGTGGTCTTGCCGGCGCCGGTCGGGCCGACGATCGCCACGGTCTGGCCGGGCTTCACCGAGAACGACAGGTCTGTGATGAGCGGATGCTGCGGGGTGTACGAGAAGGCAACGTGGTCGAACACGATCGTGCCGTCACCCGCGACGGGCTCGGGGGCGTTCGTGTCATCCGGCTCCTGCTCTTCGGCGTCGAGCAGTTCGAACACCCGCTCGGCCGAGGCCGTTCCGGACTGCACGACGGCGGCCATGCCGCCCAGCTCGCTGAGCGGCTGGGTGAACTGCTGGGAGTACTGGATGAACGCCTGCACGTCGCCGAGTCGCAGCTGTCCGGCGGCGACCATCAGCCCGCCGAGCACGGCGATGCCGACGAACGACAGGTTGCCGATGAACATCATGCCGGGCATGATCATGCCGGAGAGAAACTGGGCCTTGAAGCTGGCCTGGTAGAGCTCCTCGTTCTCGGCCTTGAACTTCTCGTGCGAGTCGTGCTCGCGGCCGAACACCTTGACGAGCGCGTGGCCCGAGAACGACTCTTCGACGCGGGCGTTGAGCAGGCCCATCTTGCGCCACTGGATGGTGAACGCCTTCTGCGACTTCGGTCCGATGATGCCGAAGATGACCGCCATGAGCGGCAGGCTCACGAGCGCGACCAGGGCGAGCTGCCACGAGATCGAGAACATCATGATGAGCACGCCGACCACGGTGAGCAGCGCGGTGAGCGCGCCCGACAGCGACTGCTGCATGGTCTGGGTGATGTTGTCGATGTCGTTGGTGACCCTGCTGAGCAGGTCGCCGCGCTGCACCTTGTCGAAGTACGACAGCGGCATGCGGTTGATCTTCGCCTCGACACTGCGGCGCAGACGCCACATCGTGCGCACCATGATGACGTTGATCACGTAGCCCTGCAGCCAGCCGAGAACCGACGCCACGATGTAGAGCGCGAGTACCAGCACGAGCACCTGGGTGAGGCGGGCGAAGTTCACGCCTTCGCCCGGCACGATCTGCATCGCCCCCACGAGGTTGGCGAGGTCGTTCTCTCCGGCGGCGCGCAGTCCCTCGACGGCTTCGGCCTTCGTCGTGCCGGGCGGCAGCTGGGCCGAGATGAAGCCCTCGAAGATGATGTTGGTAGCCTCGCCGAGCACGCGCGGGGCGAGCACGGTGAGCACAACGCTGATCGTGCCGAGCAGCGACACGAAGGCGAACGCGAACGCGTGCGGGCGCAGCAGGCCGATGAGCCGGCGGAAGCTGACGCCGAAGTTCGCCGCCTTGCCCGGAGCGACGCTGTCCCAGGAGTCGGAGGCGATGCGGGCCTTCTCGGCCAGTTCGAGTTCGCGCTTCTCGTCTTCGCTCAGCTCGGGAGCCTCGGGTGCGGTCTTGCTCATGCGCTTGCCTCCATTCCGAGCTGGGACTCGACGATCTCGCGGTAGGTCTCGCTCGAGGCGAGCAGTTCGTCGTGCGTGCCGACGCCGACCACGGCGCCGTCGTCGAGCACCACGATGCGGTCTGCGTCGGTGATCGTCGACACCCGCTGGGCGACGACGATCTTTGTGACATCCGGCAGTTCTCTCCACAACGCCTGCCGCAACCGGGCGTCTGTCGTCAGGTCGAGGGCCGAGAACGAGTCGTCGAAGACGAGGATGTCGGGCGCGTGCACGATGGCCCGCGCGATCGCGAGCCGTTGGCGCTGTCCGCCCGACACGTTGGTGCCGCCCTGGGCGATGCGCGCCTCGAGCCGGCCGTCCATCTCTTCGACGAAGTCGCGGCCCTGCGCGATCTCAAGCGCGTGCCAGAGGTCGTCGTCGGTCGCATCTTCGCGGCCGAATCGAAGATTGGATGCCACGGTTCCGGTGAACAGGAACGGCCGCTGTGGCACCAGGCCGATGGTGGTCCAGAGCAGGTCGAGCTCGACATCGCGCACGTCGACACCGCCGACCAGCACCGCACCGCTCGTCACGTCGAACAGGCGAGGGATGAGCGAGACGAGCGTGGTCTTGCCCGCACCGGTGGAGCCGACGACGGCAACCGTCTCGCCGCGCTTCGCGGCGAAGCTGACGCCGCCGAGCACGCCCTTCTCGGCCCCGGGGTAGGTGAACCCGGCGTCGCGGAACTCGACCGTTCCGGGGGTGGCGAACTGGGTGACCGGGCTGGCGGGGCGCACGAGGGTGGTCTCGCTCGCGAGCACAGCGCTCACGCGCTCGGCCGAGACGGCGGCGCGCGGGATCATGATCGTCATAAACGTGGCCATGAGCACGCCGCCGAGGATGAGCCCGATGTACTGCATAAACGCGAAGAGGGTGCCGATCTCGATGTCGCCCGCGTCGACGCGGATGCCGCCGAACCAGATGACGCCAACGACGGTGACGTTGAGCACGAGCATCGCGAGCGGGAAGAGCAGCACGAAGAGCGAGCCGACGCGTCGGCCGACGTCCATAATGTCGGTGTTCGCAACCTCGAAGCGTTCTTCTTCAATCGGCTCACGCACGAACGCGCGCACCACCCGGATGCCGGTGAGCTGCTCGCGCATGATGCGGTTGACCGCGTCGAGCCGCTTCTGGAAGGTGCGGAACAGCGGCACCATACGCCCGACGATGACGCCGACGATGAGCAGCAGCACGGGCACGATCACCGCGATGATCCAGCTAAGGCCGATGTCTTGGCGCACAGCCATGATGATGCCGCCGATGGCGAGCAGCGGCGCCGAGACGAGCATGGTGGCGCCCATCATCGCGAGCATCTGCACCTGCGTGACGTCGTTGGTGTTGCGGGTGATGAGCGAACCGGCGCCGAACTGCGACACCTCCCGCTCAGAGAACGCGCTCACCCGTTCGAAGACGTCGTTGCGGATGTCGCGCCCCGCCTGCATCGCGGCGCGGGCGGCGAAGTAGGTGGCGATGATCGACGCCGTGATCTGGCCGAGCGAGATGGCGAGCATCAGCAGGCCGGTCGACCAGATGAAGCCGGTGTCGCCGCGGGCGACGCCCTCGTCGATGATGCTGCCGTTGAGCGTGGGCAGATAGAGCGAGGCGAGCGCGGCGGCGAATTGGAAAACCAGCACGCCGACGAGCTGCGAGCGGTACGGGCGCAGGTAGCGCACGAGGATTTTTCCCAGCATTGGGTCTCCAGAAGTGAAGGGAATCAGACCGAACCATTTTCAACTTTTCTGACTTCGCACTCAAGTCAGGGTCGCCTGATCCCGTACTTTATTCGCGACTACCGACATCCGAACAGACACGTACTCTGCCAGCGTAAAAACTCCCGATTGTGTCGGCAGACCCGGTGATGGGAAGGTCAAACGACCACCACGAACAAGGGAGTACGAGATGGCCAAGTACATGCTGATCATGCGGTCGACAGACGAGATCAACGCGAAATACGAGAACATCGACTTCGCCGAGATGGTCGAGACGATGGGCAGGTTCAACGACGAGTTGATCCAGGCGGGTGTGCTGCGCGCCGCCGAGGGCCTGGAGGAGGCGAGCGACGGGGTCGTCGTCGACTTCGGCGGCGAAACGCCGGTCGTCACCGAGGGCGCCTACGGTGAGACGAAAGAGCTTTTCATCGGCTACTACGTTCTCGACGTCGCCTCGAGAGACGAGGCGGTCGAGTGGGCGAAGCGGATGCCGATGATGCGAGGAGCCAAGGTGGAGATCCGCCGGGTGCCGGGTATCGACGAGTTTCCGCAGGACAACGAGTACGTGCGGCGCGAGCGCGAGTGGCGCGAGCGCACAGGGCAGCTCTGATCAGGCCGTGACGCCCGAACCCGTCGTCGTCGCGCTGCCGTTCGTCGGCCGCTGGCGCGCGTTGAACAGCCCGGCGAGGCGGGTGCCGAGCCACGGCGTCGACCTGCTCGGCCAGCGTTACGCGATCGACTTCGTCGGCGTCGACGAGCGGCACCGCGACTCGGCCGTGACCGACTGGCGCACGCGGCTGCACACGGAGCCGGCCGAACGGTTCTTCGCGTTCGGGCGCCCGATCCTCGCCCCCGCCGACGGGGTCGTCGTCGCGGTGCACGACGGCGAGCCCGACCACGAGGCTAGGCGGTCGCAGCTCGCGCTCGTGCCCTACATGCTCGGGCAGTCGGGGCGGTTGCGGCAGGGCACGGCCGCGATCGCCGGCAACCACGTCGTCGTGAAGCTGCGTGAGAGCGGCGCGTTCGCCGCGCTCGTGCATCTGCGCCGCGAGTCGCTGCGGGTCGGGGTGGGTGACGCGGTCACGAGCGGTCAGCAGCTGGGCGAGTGCGGCAACTCGGGCAACTCCACCCAGCCGCACGTGCACGTGCAGCTGATGGACAGCGCCGACCTCACCGCCGCCCGCGGGGTGCCCGTGGCCTTCCGGGGCTACCGCGAGTGGGGCGTGGGCACGGATCATCCGGTTCCCATCGACACGGGGATACCCGGCGAGCGCAGCGTGGTCGAGCCGCTCTAGCGCGCTGTGAGAGCCGCGACGATCTCGGCGCTCGTCGCCGTCTCACCCAGAATCGGGAAGATTCGCGCGACGCTGTTCTCGTGCGCCTCGGCGCGCATGTCGGTGATGGCGTCGACGGCGACGACGACGTTGAACCCGGCGTCGTAGGCGTCGCGGGCAGACGACTCGACGCCGAAGCTCGTGGCCAGCCCGACGATGACGACCTGCGTGACGCCCGCGGCCGTCAGCGTGGAAGCGAGGCCGGTGCCGGCGAAGACGCTCCAGGCCCGGCGGGTGACGACGATGTCGTCGGCTGCCGGCACGATCTCGGCGATGAGCGTCGACATCTCGGCGGGCCAGACGCTCGCCTTGCCGCCGTACTCCGAGCGCCCGGCAGCGGTGCCGTCGACGTTCGCGATCACGACGGGCAGCTGCTGCGCGCGGAACGCGGCGAGCACGGCGGTCGCGTTGGCGACGACGCCGTCGATCGGGTGCACGGTGGGGTTGCGCACGGTGCCGGCCTGGAGGTCGACGACGATGAGGGCGGCGTGCGGGTCGAGGGTGCTGAGGGGCATGGTCGTTTCCTTCGATTGGGTGGGACTTAGAGGACTGTGCGGAATTCGTCGATCGCGCGTTCGATCGCGGCCGGGGAATCGTCGATCGAGCCGTCGGCGGCCGGGGTGAAGGCGTAGCGCATTACGGTGCCGGCCAGCATCAACAGCGGGAGCGACGGCGCCGCCGGATCCGACGCGGCGAGCGCATCCCGCACCAGCGCCTCGGCGTCGCGCACGTGCCGTTCGACCCGGTCGCGCAGCTCGGGATGCAGCTTGAGCAGGTGCTGGCGCTTCGCGGCGAACGACGGCAGGTCGTCGAAGACCGAGCGCACCGCGGCGGCCATCAGCCGCACGACCCGGGCGAACGTGTCATCCGCCGATGCGCCGAATGCCTCGAGATCGTTCGCCGACAACCGCGGCGGTCGCGTCGCGAGCACGGCGTCTTCTTTCGTCGGAAAGTAGTTGAAGAACGTGCGGCGCGAGACCCCTGCTTTCTCGGCGATCGCGTCGATCGTCGCACCGGTCAGTCCGTGGCGCAGGACGAGCGTGACTGCCGCGTGGTGGATCGCCTCGGACGTCCGTGTTCGATTGAGATCGCGGCGGTTGAGGGTCGGATGCTGCATTCCCACAGTTTATGCACCAGTGCAAATTTTCACCAGCACACAGGCGATACCCGACACCCGTCTGGCAGGATTGACTGATGCTTACCGTCAACGCCTTCGCGGCACCGTCCGCCACCGAACCCCTCGTCAAGACCACTATCGAACGCCGCGACGTCGGCCCGAACGATGTTCTGATCGAGATCAAGTACTCCGGCATCTGCCACTCCGATATCCACACCGTGCGCGGAGAGTGGGGCCAGATCGCCTACCCGCAGGTCGTCGGACACGAGATCGTCGGCATCGTCGCCGAGGTCGGTTCCGAGGTCTCGCTGCACAACGTCGGCGACCGCGTCGGCGTCGGCTGCATGGTCAACTCGTGCCGCGAGTGCGCCAGCTGCCTCGCCGGCAAGCAGCAGTACTGCGAGAAGGGCAACACCGGAACCTACGGCGCCCTCGACGCCGACGGCACGATCACGCAGGGCGGCTACTCGACCCACGTCGTCGTGGTCGAGGACTTCGTGCTCAAGGTGCCCGAGTCGATCCCGTTCGAGAAGGCCGCCCCGCTGCTCTGCGCGGGCGTCACCACGTACTCCCCTCTCGCGCACTGGAACGCCGGCCCCGGCACCCGCGTCGCGGTCGTCGGCATGGGCGGACTCGGCCACATGGCCGTGAAGATCGCGCACGCCATGGGCTGCGAGGTCACCGTGCTCTCCCAGTCGCTGAGCAAGCAGAAGGACGGCCTGCGCCTCGGCGCCGACCACTACTACGCGACCAACGACCCGTCGACGTTCGAGAACCTCGCCTCGAGCTTCGACCTCATCATCAACACGGTCAGCGCCACTGTCGACCTCAACGCCTACCTCGGACTGCTCGCCGTCGACGGCACGCTGGTCAACGTCGGCGCCCCGTCCGAGCCGCTTCCCGTGCGCGCGTTCAGCCTGATCGGCAAGCGCCGCTCGTTCGCCGGCTCGAACATCGGCAGCATCCAGGAGACGCAGGAGATGCTCGACTTCTGCGCCGAGCACGGCATCGCGCCCGAGACCGAGCTCGTCTCGGCCGACTACATCAACGAGGCCTACGAGCGCGTGCTCACCTCCGACGTGCGCTACCGCTTCGTGATCGACATCGCGACGCTGGCCTGATCCTCGAGCAGATAAGAGAACGGATGCCGCGGGGCCGACGCCCCGCGGCATCCGTGGTTAATTGCAATCGAGCCGCGACAGCCTCGTTAGCTTAGGCTATCCTCATCTGGTGCCGAAAAAGTCCCGAATCGTACCGACCGACCCGCAGCTCTACCGCGCCGAGGTCATCCGCAGCTACGACCTCACGCCGAGCCTGCGCCGCGTGACGGCGGGCGGCGAGGGGCTGAAAGACTTCCCGTGGATGGGCTACGACCACTGGTTCCGCCTGTTTATGCGGCGCCCGCACCAGGAGCAGTTCGCGCTCCCCCAGCTCTCCGGCGCCAAGTGGTACAAGGAGTACCTCGCCATCCCCGAGGCCGTGCGCCCGCACTGCGCCAACTACACGGTCGCCGACTACCGGCCCGAGACCGGCGAGATCGACATCGACTTCGTGATCCACCGCGGGCGCGACGGCTCGCTCGAGGGCGGGGCGGCCATCTGGGCGTGCAACGCCCAGCCGGGTGACGAGTTCGCTTTCCTCGACCAGGGCATGATCTTCGACCGGCCCGACGACGCCTCCGAGATCTTGCTCGTCGCCGACGAGAGCGGGCTGCCCGCCGTGGCCGGCATTCTGCGCTCCCTGCCGCACGACACGATCGGCCGGGTCATCCAGGAGGTGCCGACCGCCATGGACCGCCGCGACCTGCCTCGCCCCGCGGGCGTCGACATCTCGTGGGTCGTGCGCGACGACACGACGGTCGTCGCCGGCGTGAAGACGCTCGCGGCACTGAAGCAGTACCCGCCGCTCGACCCGAACGGCTACGGCTTCGTGGTCGGCGAGTCGAAGCTCGCGACCGAGGGCCGCCGCCAGCTGCACCGTCTGGGACTGCCGAAGGACCGCATCACGTTCTCGGGGTTCTGGAAGCACTAGACCGGTCGCGCCAACTCACCTCTGCGCCCAAGTGCAGTTCTGGCGGGTGTGAGTGCCCACGCACCCGCCACAGGTGCACTTCGGCCGAGCCCACCGGCCACTTCGGCACCCCACCCGCACCCTGAAACCGCACCAACCGGCCACTCAGCGCATCCGAGACGTCGAAGTGCAGTTGTGGCGGGTGCAAGACCCCGCACACCCGCCATAAGTGCACTTCGGCCAAGCCGACCGGCCACTTCGGCACCCCACACGCACCCCGAAACCGGACCAACCGGCCACTCAGCGCATCCGCGCCGCCTTCGCGCCTGAAGGGCGCTACTCGACCGGCTCCGAAGGCCGCGACGCGTCGATCGTGTCGGCCAAGCCGGCGTTGCTGTACGGACCGGGCGCGCGTAGGGCGGCGACGATGCGGTCGACGACCTCGGGCGACTTGTCCTGGCTCATCTTGTTCTTGCCCTCGAAGCGGGTGACGCGCATGCGGAAGCCCACCGTTCCGTGCACAATGCGTTCGGCGTAGGCCGCGTTCTCGAGGGTGCCGCGCATACGGAAAGGGTTCGGCAGCGGGTCCTCGAAGTGGTCGACGAGACGGTCGAGCACACGCAGGTTCTCGTCGTCGGAGAGGATCTCGGGCACCCCGTAGGCGTGCACGGTCACGAAGTCCCAGGTCGGAACGCCCGTCGCGAGGTCGTACCAGCCGGGCGAGATGTAGCCGCTCGGCCCGTAGAACACCACGACCATCTCGTGTTGTCCGAGTTCGTGTAGCCGCTCGTCGGGGCGCCCGACATGGCTCACGATGGTGATGCCCTCGGCGTCCTCCTCGAGCAGGAACGGGTAGTGCGACACCACGAGTCCCGCCTCGGTGTTGCTGACCATGGTGGCCCACGGCGCCGAGCGCACGAGCGCCTTCACGTCGTCGGGTGCGGTCAACGAGTAGTCAGGATTTTTTCTCATCAGGAGACAAGTATGGGGCTGTTCGAGAAGCCGAACAGATCCTTCGGGTCGTCGGAGTCTGCCACGAGATCGAGCTGCTGGGCGAACTCGGTGCCCTCGACCTGGTCGCGCACGTAGCGCAGTGCCGAGAAGTCCTCCATCGCGAAGCCGACCGAGTCGAAGACCGTCACCTGCTCGGGCGAGACGCGTCCGGCGCTCAGCCCGGCGAGCACGCTCCAGACCTCGGTCACGGGGAATGCGGCATCCCTCTGCTGGATCTCCCCCTCGATGCGCGTCTGCGGCGGGTATTCCACGAACACCGTCGAGCGGTCGAGAATTGCGGCGTCGAGCTCGGTCTTGCCGGGGCAGTCGCCGCCGATCGCGTTGATGTGCACGCCCGCGACCACATCGATGTCGGCGAGGACGACCGCGTTCGCCTTGTCGGCGGTGCACGTCGTGACGATGTCGGCGCCGCGTACCGCGTCGGTTCCGCTCGTCGCCACCTCGATCTCGAAGCCGAGCGGCGCCAGGTTGCGCACGAATTTCTGCATGCTGGCGGGGTCGGTGTCCCAGATGCGCAGGCGGTTGATGCCGAGCAGTTCGCGGAAGGCGAGTGCCTGGAACTCCGATTGGCTGCCAGAGCCGATCATCGCCATCACCTGCGAGTCAGGACGCGCGAGCGCGCGGGCGACGAGGGCGGATGTCGCGGCGGTACGCAGCGCGGTGAGCAGTGTCATCTCCGCGAGGAAGACCGGATAGCCGTTGTGCACGTCGGCGAGCACCCCGAACGCGGTCACCGTCTGGTAGCCGCGTGACGGGTTGAACGGGTGCCCGTTCACGTACTTGAAGGCGTAGAGCTCTGGGTCGCTGATCGGCATCAGCTCGATCACACCGAACGGGGTGTGGTTGGCGACGCGCTCGCTCTTGTCGAACGACTGCCACCGCCTGAAGTCGGCCTCGAGGTAGTCGGCCATTTCGCGCATGATGGTTGCGGCTCCGCGACGGGCGACGAAGCGCACCATGCTTCCGACGTCGACGAAGGTGGTCATAGTTCTGTGTCCTTTTTTCTAGAGCGCGTTGTGGGTGAAGCGGCCGCCGAGCAGCGTGCCGGCCACCGTCATCTCACGCAGGTGTTCGTGGGGTGCGACGAGCGGGTCGCGGTCGAGGATGACGACGTCGGCGACGCTCCCGATCTCGACGGTCTCGCGGCCGCGCGCGCTCGAGTAGAGGGCGACGGGCAGCGGCAGCTGCTGTTCGGGATGCCACGCGTCGCGACCGTCGCGCGACCGGCTGGTGGCCGCGGCGATCGCCTGCCACGGGTCGAGCGGCGCGACGGGCGCGTCCGACCCGAGCCGCAGCGTGGCGCCGGCGCGGTGCAGCGAGCCGTAGGCGAAGGCGCGCCCGGTGCGGCCGTGCCAGTGCAGGTCGGCGGCGTCGCGGTCGTCCATCGCGTGTTCGGGCTGCACGCTCGCGACGAGGCCGAGTCGCGCGAACCGGGCGAAGTCGGTATCGGCGACGAGCTGGGCGTGCTCGATCACCCCGGCGAGACCGAGCTGTTCGAAGGCGTCGACGACGTTGCTGTTGGCCTGGTCGCCGATCGCGTGCACCGCCGGCAGGATGCCGTTGTCGTTCGCCCGTTCGAGCAGCCGGCGCATCTCGGCCGGGGTGACGCTCTCGATGCCGCGGGCGAGCGGGTCGGAGGGGTCGAGCGAGGGGTACGGGTCCCAGCAGAAGGCGGTGCGCGTGTTGAGCGAGCCGTCGACGACGATCTTTAGCCGACCGACGGTGATCAGGCCGAGCGGATCGAGCGACTGTCCGGTGCGGTACCCCTGGGCGATCGCCTCGTCGAGCCGGTCGGGCCAGATCGACGCCTCGACCCGCAGGCTGGTGACGCCGGCGGCCACACGTTCGGGCCAGAGCGCGACATTCGGGGCGTTCTCGAAGTCGACGATGCCGACGATGCCGCGCGCGGCGGCGGCGTCTGCGGCGAGCCGGTACGACCCGACGCCGGGCTGGCGGCCTCGACCGAGGGCGTCCATGGGCGCGCCGATCCAGTCGCCCTCGCGCAGCAGTCCCGATTCGTCGAGCGTCGCCCCCGCGATCTCGGCCGCGGCCGAGTTGAGCCACCCGCAGTGCAGGTCGCCGCTCACGAGCACGACGGGGCGGCCGCCCGAGATCGCGTCGAGGTCACGCAGGCTCGGTGCATCCGGCCACAAGGCATCGCGGAATCCGTATCCGGTGAGCACGGCCCCCGGCGGCAGCGTGGTCTGCGCGAGCGCGACGCGCGTGCGCTCGAGCGCCTCGGCGGCCGAGGCGGTGCCCGAGAGGTCGAAACGTTCCTGGGTGATCACCCACTGGGTGAAGTGCACGTGCTCGTCCCACAGGCCGGGCCCGACGAAGCGGCCGTCGAGATCGACGAGCTCTCCGTCCAGGCTGCCGACCGGCGCGATCTCGGCGACGAGGCCGTCTCTCAGACGCAGGTCGCGTCGCTGCGACTGCCCGTAGAACCGGATGTCGCGCAGGATCAGTTCGCCCATCAGACGCTCTCCGTCTCGACGCGCTCGCCCATGACCGGCACGGCGTTCACGAGTTCGAGCGTGTACGGGTCGCTCGGGTTGGCGAGCAACGCCTCGGTCTCCCCGGCCTCGACGACCTTGCCGTTGCGCATCACGCAGATGCTCTGGCTCACGTAGCGCACCACGGCCAGGTTGTGCGAGATGAACAGCACGCTCAGGTTGAGTTCGCTCTGCAGGTCGCGCAGCAGGTTGAGGATCGCGCCCTGCACCGACACGTCGAGCGCCGAGGTGATCTCGTCGGCGATGAGCACGGTGGGTTCGGCGGCGAGCGCGCGGGCGATCGTGATGCGCTGACGCTGGCCGCCCGAGAACGCGCCGGGCAGCTCGCGGGCGCGGTCCGGGTCGAGGTCGACGAAGCCGAGCAGCTCGCGCACGCGCTCGTTCTTCTCGTCGGTGCTCCACTTGCGGCCGGTCGCCCGCGTGGCCTCCGCGATCGACGCGCCCACGGGCATCCGCGGGTCCAATGCCGAGAACGGGTCTTGGAAGACCAGCTGCACCCGGCGGCGGGCGGCACGAGCGGCCGCTCCCCCGCCGACGATGTCGACGCCGTCGACCGTGATCGAGCCGCCGCTCGGGCGCACGAGTCCGACGGCCGCGGCGGCGACCGACGACTTGCCCGATCCGGACTCACCGACGAGGCCAAGGGTGCCGCCGACGGGCACGCTGAGCGACACGTCGTCGACGGCGAGCTGGGCCTTGCGTCCGGTGCCGTAGCGCACCGAGAGGTTGGTGAATTCGAGGGCGCTCATCGGGCGGGGCTCGTCTCTGTGACGGAATCGAGGTGCCCGATCACGGGCAGCGGGCGGGTGCGGTCGGTCGCCATGTGCGGGACGCAGGCGATGAGGGCTCTGGTGTACGGATGCTTCGCATCGCGTTCGAGGTGGCGGGCGTCGACCACCTCGACCACGAGGCCGTCCTTCATCACGACGACCCGGTCGCAGATTCCGGAGACGAGGGCGATGTCGTGCGAGATGAACAGGATGGCCGCGCCGGTGAGCCGCTGGGCGTCGCGCAGCACCTTCACGACCTGCCGCTGCACGGTCATGTCGAGCGCGGTGGTCGGTTCGTCGGCGATGATCAGCCGCGGGCTGCCCATCAGTGCCATGCCGATCATGGCGCGCTGGCGCATACCGCCCGAGAACTGGTGCGGGTACTGGCCGAGCCGGCGCTCGGCATCGGCGATGCCCACCGACTCGAGGGCGGCGACGGCACGCTTGTTCGACTCGGCGCGGCTCATCTTCTGGTGCACCTCGGTGACCTCGGTGAGCTGGCGGCCGATCGTGAGGGCGGGGTTGAGCGAGGTGAGCGGATCTTGGAAGATCATCGCCATCTCGACGCCGAGGCGGTCGGAGTGCGCCTTCGTGAGGCCCGAGTCCATGTCGATGTCGTCGAACAGCAGGCGGCCGGCGTCGACCTTGCCCGGGTGCTCGATGAGCCCGGCGATGGCCATCGAGGTGACCGACTTGCCCGATCCGGATTCGCCGACGATGCCAACGATCTCGCCCGGCTCGATGGTGAAGTCGATGCCGTGCACTCGCTCGACCATGCCGCCCTTCTGGTCGGGAAACGAGACGCGCAGGTCGGCCGCGTCGACGACGAGTGCCTTGGCCGCGTCTCCGCCGATGCGGGTGGGCTTCACCGCACGGGTGGCAGCCTCGATCACACGCTTCGCGGCGCGGGCGGGCAGGCTGACCGGGCGCGAGCGGGCCTGGTCGGTGAAGAGCTCGCTCGAGAGGCTCAGGATGATTCCGGTGAGCACGATGGCGATGCCGGGGCCGATCGCGGCGAACGGGTTCACGTAGATGCGCGTGATGCCCTCGCGCAGCAGGCGGCCCCAGTCGTACTCGGGGCTCTGCACGCCGAGGCCGAGGAACGACAGCGCGGCGAACGAGAGCAGCGTGGTGCTGGCCTGCACGGCGGCGTTCACGAGCAGCGGCGCGAACGTGTTCGGCAGCACGTGCCGGCCGAGGATACCGAGCGGACCGACGCCGACGATGCGGGCCGCACGCACGTAGTCGCGGCCCATCACCGACGAGGCGAGCGTGTAGCTCAGGCGCGCGAACGTGGGCGCGCCGGCCAGACCGATGGCGAGCATGGCGCCGACCGCGCTCGCACCCCAGATCGCGGAGAAGAACAGCGCGAGCAGCAGCCACGGGAACGCCAGCAGCAGGTCGATGAACCCGGTGATGAGCCGGCGCACCGGGCGAATGGAGATAGCCGGGATGAGCCCGAGCACAACGCCGCCGACGACCGAGATGAACGTCGCGCCGAGGGTGAGCAGAACCGACAGCCGGGCGCCGACGAGCACCCGGGCGAGGATGTCGCGGCCGAGCGCGTCGGTGCCGAACGGGTGCGCGGCGCTCGGGCCGGCGAGCCGGTCGGCGACCGAAGTGGCCTCGGCCGAGACGCCCCAGAGCGATTCGCCGGCGAGGGCGAGAAAGGCGAGCAGGGCAATGCCGACGAGCGCGGTGATGCCGACGGGGCTGGTGAAGCGTTTCGGGATGCGCATGGCTCAGCCCTCCAGGATCGAGGAACGGGGGTCGACGGTCACGAGGATGAGGTCGATGAGCAGGTTCACGCCGAGCACCATGACGGCGTAGACGAGAACCACACCCTGGATGGCGGGGTAGTCCTTGGTCGTGATCGCCGAGACGATCGTGGTGCCGAGTCCGGGGATCGCGAAGATGGTCTCGATGAGCACGGTCGCCGCGACGAGGCCGGTGAGCAGCAGCCCGCCGATGGTGAGCGTGGCGGTGAGGATGTTCGGCAGCGCGTGCCGCAGGTAGATCAGCCGGCCGGGCAGCCGCTTGCTGCGCGCGGTGGTCATGTAGGTGGCGTCGAGCACGCGGTCCATCTCGACGTGCACGATGCGCGCGAGGTAGGCCATCGGGCCGACGGCCAGGGCGATCACCGGCAGGATCGAGTTCTCGAGCGAACCCCAGCCGGCCGCCGGCAGGATGCCGAGCGAGATGCTGAACACCGAGATGAGCGCGACGGCCACCAGGAAGTTCGGTACGACGATGAGCAGGCCGAGAAGGGCGGATGCCGCCAGGTTGAGAAGTCGGCGGCGGCCGCTGCGGGCCGAGATCGCGGTGGCGATGCCGATCGGCAGCGCGGTGAGCGCCGCAACGATGAAGGCGGCGACGGCGAGGGTGACGGTGGCGGGGATGCGGTTGACGAGGGTGTCGGCGACCGGCCGGTGGGTCTGCAACGAGACCCCGAAGTCGCCGCGCAGCAGCCCGGCGATGTAGTTGAAGAACTGCTCGATCACGGGCAGGTCGAGGCCGAGCTCGGTGCGGGTGCGCGCCACCAGTTCGGGCGAGGCGCTCGGGCCGAGGGCACCGCGCACGGGGTCGCCCGGCACGAGATGGATGATGAGGAAGGTGCCGACGATCACGAGGGCGAGCGAGACCGCGAGGCGCCCGACGCGGCGGATCAGAAACGAGATCCGCGGCGACAGCCTGGGCGCCCCGCGACGGTCCCCTCGCCGCACCGACGGTGGGCCGCTGAGCGCGGCTCCGGGTGTTGCGTTCGTTGTTACGGACGAGGGGATCGTCATTGTCTTAGCCGACCATTCGGATAGCGGTGGGCAGGATCACGTCGGTGCGCTCGATCTCGGCGCCGGAGACGTAGGTGGGAACGATGTTCTCGGCCATCGGGAACACGTCGAACCGGTCGAGCAGTGCCGCTTCGGCGTCCTGCCACAATCCACAGGTCTCCTCGGGCGAGGCGACCTTGGCTTCCTCGGCGAGCGCGTTGTAGTCGGCGTTGTCGACGAACATGAAGTTGTTGCCGCCGTTGTCGGGGCTCGCTCCGCCGAAGAAGTTGTTCAGCACGACGGGGCTGCCCGGCGCGATCTGCACGAACCCGGTGTCCCAGTCGAAGGTCTGGAACAGCTGCTCCGACCAGGCGGCTGCGTCGTTGCCGGTGAGCTCGGTGGTGATGCCGAGTTCGTTCCAGTTCTGCTGAACCAGCTCGGCCGCGGCCGCATGGGTCGCGGTCGCCGCGTCGTAGATGAACTTGATCGTCAGCGGCTCGCCGTCCTTCTCACGCAGTCCGTCGGATCCTTCGACCCAGCCGGCCTCGTCGAGCAGTTCGCCCGCGCGGTCGAGGTCCATGTCGGGCAGGGCGATCTCGCCGTCGACGGGCACGCAGAGCAGCGGGGTCTTGTTCACGAGCGACTTCGACGCGAGGGGTGCGCCGTCGCTGACGACGGTTCCCACTTCGTCGCGGTCGATGCCGAGGATGAGCGCCTCGCGCACGAGCGGGTCGGCCGTCGGGCGGTCGGACTTCTCGTTGAAGAGCATCTCGCCCGCGGGGTTCAGGATTCCGACGGTGCCGAGGTTGGCGCCGTCGAGACGGGCCTTGTCCGGACCGGTGATCTGCGCCGCGTTGACCTCGCCCGAGAGCAGCAGGTTGGCCGCGGTGCTCTCGTCGGTGATGATCTCGATGGCGATGGTGTCGGGAAGGCCGACGGTTTCGCTCGTGACATCCTCGGGTCCCCAGCTGTAGTCATCGCGCTTGGTCAACGTGTACGACGTCGCGGGAACCGACTCGGTCAGGGCGAACAGGCCGGTGCCGTCGGTGGCGTCGGCGAGGCTGTCGGGATCGTCGAGTCCGGCCTGGCAGACCATCTCGATGAGCCCGGTGTTCGCGAGGATGAACGGGTCGTTGACCGTGCTCGTGATGGTGAGGGTGTTGCCCTCGCCGGTGGCGCTGACGGCCTCGCTCACCTGGGCGCCGTAGTAGAACGTGGCGTTGACCGGGTCGGCGTGGTAGTTGATGTTCGCGGCGGCGGTGGCCGCGTCGAAGGGGCTGCCGTCGGAGCAGGTGATGCCCTCTTTGAGCGTGTAGGTGATCTCGGTGCCCGACTCTTCCCAGCTCTCGGCGAGCCACGGCAGCAATTCGCCATCGGATGTCACGTAGGCGAGCGACTCGTAGGCGTAGCTCACCACCTCACGGGCGGCGAGCGAGACGGCGGTCATCGGAATGAGGCTACCCGGGTCGGAGGACAGGGCCTTGGTGAAGGTTCCCCCCGATACGAATTCGCCGTCGGTGCCTGCGTCGCTCGACGCCGCGGTGCATCCCGACAGGGTGAGCGCTGCCAAGACGGCAACCGCGGTCACCGACGTTGCTATGTTCTTGCGGTTCATGATTCCTCTCCTCGAGTGTGGTGCGGGTTGGATGTTTCACTACCGATTCGAGCGAGCGGGCCCGCTGCCTTCACCGACACCTTCAATGTGGGTCGCGACGCGTACGAGACCGGGGTCTCGACCACCTCGACGACCTCGACCGTGAGCGGGTCTGCTCCGGCCTGGATCGCTTTGCCGATGGCGGCCTTCGAGGCGGTCTCGATGGCCGTCGACCGATCGGCGTAGTCGCACATGTGGTCTGCCCGTCCGCCGGCCAGCGCTATCGCCGCGCCGACCGCGTTCGCCACTTCGGCGTGGGCGGGACGGATGACCTCCGTCGCCCCGAGAACCTGGTCGGGAATGAGAAACCCGCCGCCGCCGACCACGACGAGCGGCAGAACGACGCGGCCGAGCGACATGCGCTCGACGGCCGACTCGACCTTGTCGTGGGCGATCGCGAGGGCCGTCGTGAGGGCGTCGCGGGTGGCGTCGTCGATCGCGGGAAGCGAGAGGCCGGCGACCGGGGTGGCGCCGGTCGCGGCTGCCGCGTCGGTGAGCGTCGCGGTCGCCCCGCCGAAGAGCAGGGCCTCCTGGCTGATGCGGTAGCCGACGGAGTCGTTGCTCGGCCTCCCCGTGGCCAGGTCGACGATGGTGCCGCCGCCGACGCCGAGGCTCAGGATGTCTGGCATCCGGAAATTGGTGCGGACCCCGCCGATCTCGCGCGGCAGGGTGGACTCGCGCGGGAACCCCTCGACGACGACACCGAGGTCGCTCGTGGTGCCGCCGACGTCGACGATGGTCGCGTTGCGCGCGCCGGAGAGGAACGCCGCGCCGCGGATGGAGTTCGCGGGTCCGGAACCGATCGTGAGCACGGGGTAGCGTTCGGCGAACTCGACGCCCATCAGCGTGCCGTCGTTCTGGGCGAAGAAGGTGACGGCGTCGAGCTTCTCCTCGGCGACCGCGGTGAACAGCGCCTGCGTGACGTCGCGGGCGACGCCGTAGAGCGCCGCGTTCAGCACGGTCGCGTTCTCGCGCTCGATCAGCCCGAGGTCGCCGATGTCGTGGCTGAGCGAGACCGGAACGTCGATGCCGACGTGGGCGCGCACGAGCGCCTCGACCTCGAGCTCCTGCTCGGAGTACGAGGGCGCGAAGACGCCGCAGACGGCGACCGCGTCGAAGGTGCCGGCGATGCTGTCGAGAAACTCGACGATGGCGCCGCGGTCGAGCGGCGCGATCGGGTAGCCGTCGGCGAGGTGGCCGCCGCCGACGATGGTGGAGCCGGCGCTGATGGCGTCGCGCAGGTCGTCGGGCCAGGCGGTGAACGGCGGGAAGCTGGTGGCGGCGGGGGCGCCGATGCGGATGAGCGCGACCTTGCCAAGCTGGCGGCGGCGCACGATGGCGTTGGTCGCGTGCGTGGTGCCGAGCATGATGCGGGCGACCTCGTTGCGGCGTTCGCCGATCTGGCCGAGCACGTCGGAGAGGCTCGCGCGGATGCCCGCGGTCACGTCGACGCTGGTCGGCTGCTTGGTCCAGGCGATCACGGTTCCGGCCGCGTCGAGCACGACCGCGTCGGTGTTGGTGCCGCCGACGTCGATGCCGATCGACAGGCTGCCGTGAGCTGCGCCGCTCATCGCTGCACCTCGGCGAGCTCGGGGTTCGACACGAACGGCACGTAGGGGATGTTGTAACCGAAGGCCGGCGGACCGGCCAGCTCGAGCCCGCGCGGTGTGCGCCAGAGCGGGTCGCACGGCCAGGCG
>Ga0247740_1000118_pt1 | contig 40359 bp, 40 predicted proteins | sample UWRJL148409B2_FD_180942 | JGI IMG/M metagenome (GOLD analysis project Ga0247740, IMG submission 180942) | Plant litter microbial communities from Arlington Agricultural Research Station in Wisconsin, United States - UWRJ-L148-409B-2 | ecosystem: Environmental > Terrestrial > Plant litter >...
TAGGCCGCCTCCAGCCCGCGCTGCTTCTCGTCGTCGTTGCCCGGGTGCAGGATCGTCTGGATGAAGCCGCCGAGCGCCTTGATCGCGCACGCGGTGGCGACACCCTCGGGGCTGCCGCCGATGCCCACGCACATGTCGATGCGAGTTCCGTACAGCGCGGCGTTGATGCCGCCCGCGACGTCGCCGTCGAGCATGAGGCGCGTCCCGGCGCCGGTCGCACGGATCTCCTCGATGAGCTCCGCATGGCGCGGGCGGTCGAGCACGGCGACGACGATCTCGCCGACCGGTTTGCCCTTGGCCTTCGCGAACTCCCGGATGTTGTCGCCGATGGGCTGGCGGATGTCGAGCACACCGTGGCCCTCGGCCCCGGCGACCAGCTTCTGCATGTAGAACACCGTCGAGGCGTCGAGCATGCTGCCGCGGTCCGCGACCGCGATCATCGAGATCGCGTTCTGGCGCCCGGCGGCCGTGAGGGACGTGCCGTCGATGGGGTCCACCGCGATATCGCACGACGGTCCGTTGCCGGTGCCCACGTGCTCGCCGTTGAACAGCATCGGCGCCTTGTCCTTCTCGCCCTCGCCGATGACGACGACGCCGTCGAAGTCGACAGTTCCGAGGAACTTGCGCATGGCATCCACGGCGGCACCGTCGGCGCCGTTCTTGTCGCCCTTGCCGATGAACGGCTGGGCACGGATGGCCGCTGCCTCGGTAGCCCGCACGAGCTCGAGTGCGAGGTTCCGGTCGGGGTGGAGGAAGAGGGTTCCGGTTTCGGGGTTCACCACAGGTACATGTCCTTCAGGAAGAAGCGGGCGCTGTGGTGGGATTCGTAACGAATCAGCGGTTAGAGCCTATCGCTAGACTCTCCCCATGCCTGTAGCTACCCCAGACCAGTACGCCGAAATGCTCGACAAGGCGAAGACCCGCGGTTTCGCCTACCCCGCCGTGAATGTGTCGTCGTCGTCGACGATCAACGCCGTGCTCCAGGGCCTGAGTGAGGCCGGCTCCGACGGCATCATCCAGGTGACGACCGGTGGCGCCGACTACTTCGCCGGCCAGAGCGTGAAGGCACGGGCATCCGGCGCTCTCGCTTTCGCGGCCTTCGTGACCGAGGTCGCGAAGAACTACCCCGTCACGGTGGCGCTGCACACCGACCACTGCCCGAAGGACGCCCTCGACGGCTTCGTGATCCCGCTGATCGCGGCGAGCGAGGCCGAGGTGCGCGCCGGGCGCAACCCGATCTTCCAGTCGCACATGTGGGACGGCTCGGCCGTGCCGCTCGCGGAGAACCTCGAGATCGCCCAGACGCTGCTGCCCCGCATGAAGGCGATCAACGCGATCCTCGAGGTGGAGATCGGCGTCGTCGGCGGCGAGGAGGACGGCGTCTCCCACGAGATCAACGAGCACCTCTACACGACACTCGACGACGCGATCGCGACCGTCGAGGCCCTCGGCCTCGGCGAGCAGGGCCGGTACATGGCCGCCCTGACCTTCGGCAACGTGCACGGCGTCTACAAGCCCGGCAACGTGAAGCTCAAGCCCGAGCTGCTCGGCGAGATCCAGGCCGGCATCGAGGCGAAGTACGGCACGGGCCCGAAGCCCCTCGACCTGGTCTTCCACGGCGGATCGGGCTCGACCGACGCGGAGATCGCGACCGCCGTCGCGAACGGCGTCATCAAGATGAACCTCGACACCGACACCCAGTACGCGTACAGCCGCTCGATCGCCGACACCGTGCTGCGCAACTACGACGGCTTCCTCAAGGTCGACGGCGAAGTCGGCAACAAGAAGGTGTACGACCCGCGCAGCTGGGGCAAGATCGCCGAGACGGCCATGGCCGCCCGCGTCGTCGAGGCCACGCAGCAGCTCGGCTCGGCCGGCCACTCGGGCAACTAGACCCCGGGCAGCTTGAACGACAGTTTGAGCAGCGTGTCCTGATCGACCGTGAGGTCGTCCACGGCCGTGCGCAGTGTGAGGTAGTAGGGCGCGAGGTGCATGATGCGCCTTCCCTCGGGCAGCGCCATGTCCAGGCTCACGGCGACCGCTGTGCCGTCCCCCGCTGACTCGCGTAGCTCCACCATGAGCGAGCCGCTGTCGATGCCCGGAGTATCGATGATGGCGCGCAGCATGGCCCGCATGGCGGTGCGCTGCGCGTTGTTCATGCGGTGCGCACGACGGTCGGGGTCGACCACCACGAGGCGTGATTCGCTCGCGATGGAGTCGAGCCACGTGAGGTTCGACTGGGTGACGAGCTCGTCACGAAGTCGGCGGGCGAGCTGGCCGGCGAGGGCGCGGTCCGCGGGGGTGATGCGGGCGCTCTCGGCGATCCCCTCCAGGAAGGGCGTCGCCCGGGCGGTCAGACGGGCGACCGTGACGCGCTCGACGTGCTCCGCAGCTTCGTCGCGCACGGTCTGACCCGCCACCATGATGCGCGAGGGGCTCTCGAGCATCCTGATCATGGTGCTCACCACGGCGAACGAGAACACCGCGGTCGCGATGATGCCCAGCAGCGGAGGGTAGGCGATGATGACGGCGGTCGCGATGGGGCCCCAACGATCGCTGGTCGGATGCACGATCGCGAGTGACACGGACACCGCGACGGTCGTCGCTGCCGCCCCGAGCACGAGGATCTGCCGCACGGCCACGTACGGACCGAGGGTCGCGATCATGAGCGCGAGCACCCCGGGAGCCCACCACACCTCGACCGAGAACGAGGAGTTCGCGTAGCCGATCGCCGAGACGATCATGCCCGCAACCACGGGGACGAGCGAGAGCGCGCCCGTGAGCCAGTTGATGTCGCGGCGCACCGGCCGCGAGGCGAAGTGGACCACGAGCCCCGTGGAGGCGCACAGGACGGCGGCGATCACCTGCAGCCAGGGCGCCGCAGTGTCCCGCCAGGTGAGCGATGCGAGCACGAGCCCGTAGAACAGGCCGAGGCTCGCGAACGAGATCGGCACCAGCGGCCCCGTGAACCAGCTCAGCGGATCGATCTGCCGCGCCGAGGTGACGAACTGGCGGTTACTCGTCGCCATGCCGCGACTCCTCGTGGGGGGTGACCATCTCGAGTACGGGCACCCTGATGATGACCGAGGTGCCGGCGCCGGGAGCTGACCAGATCTTCGCCCCGCCGCCGACCGCCCGGATGCGGTCGATGATCGAGAACCGCACCCCGAGGCGGTCGTTCGGGATCGTTGTGGGGTCGAATCCGTTGCCCTGATCGGAGACGATCACGGTCAGCTCTTCCGCGCTGTAGGCGAGGTCCACCTCGGCGACGTCGGCGCCCGAGTGCCGCAGCACGTTCTCGAGGCAGGCACGCACCGTGTCGACGAGTGCGGTCGCGACGTCCGGTTCGAGCCGGTAGATGCCCGATCCGCCGCCGGTGATGTGCACCGTGAGGCCGCGCCACTGCAGATCGCTCATCACGAGCATCAGCTGGTTGCGCAGATCCGAGTCCTGGTCGTCGGTGATGGCGACGACCGCCGACTCCTTCAGCCACTCGGCGCTCGTGAGCGTCGCGATGTCGCTGCGCAGCCGGGCGGTGGCGCGCTCATCGAGCTCGTCCGGCGCATTCATGATGAGCGACAGGTCGTTCAGCAGGGTGTCGTGCACGGCGGCGGTGACACGGGCGCGCATGTTCTCCTCGACCTCGAGCCGGCGGGTCTCCTCCTCCAGCTCGTCGAAGTTGGGTACGAGCCGCCGTTGACTGCGCTGGATCGCGGCCAGCACGAGGTACGCCGATACGTAGAGCGCGAGCATCAGCAGTGGGCCCCACCCCGTCTTGAGCGGAAGTCCCGTGATCACGGCGACGGCGACACTCACGCCCGTCGAGAAGAGGTAGCCGCCGAGGGTCCAGCCCAGGCCGGTGAGCCAGGTCGTCGAGGCGACGCCTATGAGCACGAGCGACACCGCGGGCCGGTTGACCAGGAAGAAGCCGGACTCGAGGATGCCCGGATCGATGCCCAGCAGGGTGACCTCGTACACGACCGCGCCGACGCTGCCGAGGATGAGGAACGCGAGGACCACCCACGGCTTCGGCACGACCGCCGCCGAGACGGCGAGCAGCACGAACAGCGACAGCAGAGCGATGGGGAAGGGCAGCTGGTCGGCCTCGCCCCGCGACACGAGGAACTCGATGAGGATCGGGATGGTCAGCAGGAGGTTCATCGCGTTGACCGCCCACGCGCTGCGCGCGATCCCGCTCGTGATGACCCTCGCCGCAACCTCGCGCGGCAGTACAGCCACTCGCACCGGATCCGCCTCCCATTAGCCCGTGGGGACTACCCGATGGTACTGGTCAGGTCACTGAACCTGTGCGAGCCATGCCTGATAGGCCGGGTCATTGCTCATGACCACGATGATGAGGATGCTCGACACGATGCCCGCGACCGCGAAGCCCGCGAGCGGAACCCAGAACGCCCGACGATGGCGGGCGATGAGCAGCAGGGAAACGGCGATCGTGATCGCCAGGATGCCGACGCGCGAGATGTTGATGGCGAGGCCGAAGGGGGCCGCGAGCGCCGCGGACACCGTGCCGTCGATGCCCAACTGGGCGTAGACCTGACTGAGCGCTGCGCTGAGGTCGGCGAAGGTGGCGAAGCTCGTGACGACGTCGAAGACCCCGAGCAGCAGCAGCACGGTGGTGACGACGACGTCCCGCGTGCGGTTGACGGGCGGCGCCTCGACGAGGGTGGGTGCCTCGGGGGCGGGCCAGCGCTCCGCCACGGGGGCGATCGGCGCGTACTCGCCGTACTGGGGCCGCGGGCGGTTGTCGGGTTCAGTCATCGCGCTGCCAGTCGAGTTTGCGAATGCGTCCGCCGAGGGCTCGCTCATCTTGGTTTCCGTCGGCGTCCCTGCGGAGTTCCTTGGGCAGCGAGAACATGAGGTCCTCCTCCGCCGTGACGATCTGGCTCACGTCGCCGAAGCCCGCGTCGGCGAGGTCGTCGAGCACCTCCTGCACGAGCACCTCGGGCACGGATGCCCCGCTCGTGACGCCGACCGTCGACACACCGTCGAGCCACTCCTGCTTGATCTCGCTCGCGTAGTCGACGCGGTAGGCGGCCCGGGCTCCGTACTCGAGGGCGACATCGACCAGTCGCACCGTGTTCGAGCTGTTGGCCGAGCCGACGACGATCACGAGTTCGGCATCCTGCGCGACCTTCTTGATCGCGACCTGGCGGTTCTGGGTGGCGTAGCAGATGTCGTCGCTGGGCGGATCCTGCAGGTTGGGGAACCGCTCGCGCAGGAGGCGCACGGTTTCCATCGTCTCGTCGACGCTGAGGGTGGTCTGCGAGAGCCAGACGAGGTTGTCGGGGTCGTCGACCTCGAGGGTCGCGACATCCGCCGGGCTGTTCACGAGGGTGGTCTGATCGAGCGCGTGGCCCATGGTGCCCTCGACCTCCTCGTGGCCGCGGTGGCCGATGAGGAGGATGTGACGGCCGGCCTTCGAGAACCGCACCGCCTCGCGGTGCACCTTGGTGACGAGGGGACAGGTGGCGTCGATGGCCTGCAGCTCGCGGTCGGCCGCGCCCTGCACGACCGCCGGCGACACCCCGTGGGCGCTGAAGACGACGTGCGAGCCGACGGGGACCTCGGCAACCTCGTCGACGAAGATCGCGCCCTTCTTCTCGAGCGTGGAGACGACATGGATGTTGTGCACGATCTGCTTGCGCACGTAGACCGGGGCGCCGAAGTTCTCGAGGGCCTTCTCGACGGCGATCACCGCTCTATCCACACCCGCGCAGTATCCACGGGGTGCGGCCAGCAGCACCTGCTTGGGTCGGGGGGCCGGGGTATTCTGGAGCCGATTCCGCACCGCGGGCATGCGCGGCATTTCTAAGCCGATTGCATTGCCGTTCGAGATGGTGCTCACATCATCGATTCTACGGGGAGACAGCTGCGTGACTATTGAGAACGCCCCTCCCACGGTCGACGCGCCCTGGGGTGTCTCCCTGTTCTCATCGAAGGTCAAGGGTTGGATCGACCGGCTCGGCACGGCGTGGGTCGAGGGCGAGATCACGCAGTGGGGCATGTCGGGCGGCAACGTGTACGGCAAGCTGAAAGACGTGGATGAAGACGCCACGATCTCGTTCACGATCTGGTCGTCGGTCAAGGCGCGCATCCCCGTCGACCTGAAGCAGGGCGACCGGGTGATCGCGCTCGTCAAGCCCAACTACTGGGTCAAGGGCGGCACGCTCTCGATGCAGGTGTACGAGATGCGGCACGTGGGTCTCGGCGACCTGCTCGAGCGCCTCGAGCGCCTGCGGCAGAAGCTGCGCGCGGAAGGCTTGTTCGAGCACAAGCGCACCCTCCCCTTCCTGCCGCGCCGCATCGGCCTCATCACGGGAAAGGACAGCGACGCCGAGAAGGACGTGCTGCGCAACGCCCAGCTCCGGTGGCCCGCGGTCGACTTCCGCGTGATCCACGCGGCCGTGCAGGGCGACCGCGCGGCAGCGGAGGTGGCTGCCGCGATCAGGACTCTCGACGCCGACCCCGAAGTCGAGGTCATCATCATCGCGCGCGGGGGCGGTGACTTTCAGAACCTGCTCGTGTTCAGCGACGAGGCGCTCGTGCGTACCGCGGCCGCGAGCTCGACCCCCATCGTCAGCGCCATCGGGCACGAGGCCGACCGGCCTCTGCTCGACGATGTCGCCGATCTGCGGGCATCCACCCCCACGGATGCCGCGAAGCGCGTGGTGCCCGACGTCGCCGAGGAACTGGCGCGCGTGCAGCAGGCGAGGAGCGGCATGCGGCTGCGGGTCACCCAGCGCATCCGCACCGAGTGGGACCGGCTGGAGGCCCTCCGCTCCCGCCCCGTGCTCGCGAACCCGGTGTCGATGATCGACTCGCGGGCGGAGGAACTGTCGCGCTACGTCTCCCGAAGCGAGGAGCTCATGGAACGCCGGCTCGAGCGCGCCCGCACGAACGTGCAGGAGCTCGCCGGACAGGTCCGTGCGCTGTCGCCGAAGCGCACCCTCGAGCGCGGGTACGCGATCGCCCAGCTGCCGGACGGCACTGCGGTCCGCGACTCCTCCTCCGCACCCGCGGGCACGCAGCTCTTGCTCACCGTCGCCGTGGGCACCCTCACCGCGACCGTGGACGGGGACAAGTAGAATCGTGACCGTGGCAAGTGCAGCGAAGATCGACGTCAGCGACCTCAGCTACGAGCAAGCCCGGGACGAGCTGATCCGCGTCGTCGCGGAGCTCGAACAGGGCTCGTCGAGCCTCGAGGAGTCCCTCGCCCTCTGGGAGCGCGGCGAGCTGCTTGCCAAGCGCTGCGAGGAGTGGCTGATCGGCGCCCGTGCCCGTCTCGACGCCGCCCGGGCGACCCCGGCCGTGGGCGACTGATGGCCGCCAAGCAGCCGCGCGTCGTCGCCGAGCTGGGCCGACCCGAAACTCCTGCGGAGACGGCAGCCCGCAAGGCGGAGACCTCGCGCAAGCACCGCTCCAACCAGACTCTGCTCAACCTCGTCGTCGCGCTGCTCGGTTCCCTACTCGTCGTCGTCTTCCTCGTCTCCGTGGTGGTGCGCCCCGCGCCCGCGCCGAGCGCGGGTGTCGACTACGCCGCAGCTGCCTCCGAGGCGCAGGGTGGTGCGGAGGCTCCGCTGCTCTCCCCCGCGCTGCCGCCGGAATGGACGGCGAACGACGCCCGCTTCCAGGAGACGCAGCAGGTACCCACCTGGTACATCGGATTCCTCACGCCCGGCGAGCAGTACATCGGGCTCGACCAGGGCATCGGCGCCAACCCGACCTGGCAGGCCGCCCTGCTCGACAACGCGCCCGAGACCGGCACGGTGACGATCGAGGGCGTGGAGTGGACGGTCTACGACCAGCGCAACGCCGACGATCCGGGCAACTTCGCGTACTCGCTCGCCACGACCCACGGCGACAGCACTGTGCTGCTGCACGGCACCGCGGTCGACGAGGAGTTCGCTCTGCTGGCCGCGTCCATCGCCGCGCAGTGGGACAGCGAATGACCGACCGTACGCCCGCACAGGTCTGGCGGGAGATGCTGCGCGGCAACGAGCGCTTCGTCGCCGGCGAGCCGAGGCATCCCCGTCAGGATGTCGAGCGTCGCGCCGAAGTGGCGGGAGCGCAGGCGCCCCACGCGGCGCTGTTCGGATGCAGCGACTCCCGCTTGGCCGCCGAGATCATCTTCGACAAGGGCATCGGCGACCTGTTCGTGGTGCGCAACGCGGGCCAGATCATCTCCGACTCGGTGATCGGCTCGCTCGAGTACGCGGTGAGCGTTCTCCAGGTTCCGCTCATCGTCGTGCTGGGCCACGACGAGTGCGGAGCCGTGCGCGCCGCGATCGACTCCCAGGGGCCGGACGCGCCGGTACTCCCCCCGCACATCGCGAACCTGGTCTCGAAGATCGTGCCCGCCGTCACGCGGGTGAAGGCCGCCCACGAGCACATCGACTCGCAGGACGTCGGCCGCGAGCACCTGCGTGACACGATCGCCGAGCTGCTGGAGTCCTCCGAGCTCATCAGCGACGCGGTGGCCGCCGGTACGCTGGCTGTCGTGGGCGCCAACTACCGTCTTCTCGAAGGCCGCGCTGTACCGGATGTCATCCTCGGCACGGTCTGACCGCCCTCCACCACTGCTTCACCCTCCCCATCAGGCACACGAAAAGGAACACGCCCGTGAGCAGCTCCGACTACCGAATCGAACACGACACGATGGGCGAGGTACGGGTTCCCGTCGACGCCCTGTACGCCGCACAGACGCAGCGTGCCGTCGAGAACTTCCCGATCTCCGGCAAGGGCCTCGAGCCCGCGCAGATCGTCGCCCTCGCCCGCATCAAGCGAGCGGCGGCCATCGCGAACGCCGAGCTGGGCATCCTCGACCAGGGCATCGCCGACGCCATCGTGGGCGCCGCCGACACCCTGATCGCGGGCGAGCACCACGACCAGTTCCCCGTCGACACGTACCAGACCGGCAGCGGCACCTCGTCGAACATGAACATCAACGAGGTGCTCGCGACGCTCGCGACCACGTCGCTCGGCTCGACGGTGCACCCCAACGACCACGTCAACATGTCGCAGTCGTCGAACGACGTGTTCCCCACCTCGGTGCACCTCGCTGTAACGGGAGCACTGCTCTCCGATCTCATCCCCGCACTCGACCACCTGGCGTCCTCGCTCGACGTCAAGGCCGCGCTCTGGAAGAACGCGGTGAAGTCCGGCCGCACCCACCTCATGGACGCGACCCCCGTCACGCTCGGCCAGGAGTTCGCGGGCTACGCCCGCCAGATCCGGCTCGGCATCGCCCGTGTCGAGGCGACCATTCCGCGCGTGGCCGAGGTGCCCCTCGGTGGAACCGCCACAGGAACGGGCATCAACACCCCCAAGGGCTTCCCGCAGCGCGTCATCCAGGTGCTCGCCGACGACTCGAAGCTGCCCATCACCGAGGCCCTCGACCACTTCGAGGCCCAGGGCGCCCGCGACGGGCTCGTCGAGGCGTCCGGTGCGCTGCGCGTGCTCGCCGTGTCGCTGACGAAGATCTGCAACGACATCCGCTGGATGGGGTCCGGCCCGAACACGGGCCTCGGCGAACTGCACATCCCCGACCTCCAGCCCGGCTCGTCGATCATGCCCGGCAAGGTCAATCCGGTCATCCCCGAGGCCGTTCTCATGGTCTGCGCGCGCGTGATCGGCAACGACGCGACGATCGCGTGGGCGGGCGCCTCCGGCAACTTCGAGCTGAACGTTGCGATCCCGGTGATGGGTACGGCGCTGCTGGAGTCGATCCGCCTGCTCGCGAACTCGTCGGTCGCCCTCGCCGACAAGACGATCGACGGACTCGAGGCCAATCTCGTGCGCGCACTCGCGCTGGCCGAGTCGTCGCCCTCCATCGTGACCCCGCTGAACAAGATCATCGGCTACGAGGCTGCGGCCAAGATCGCCAAGCACTCCGTGGCGCAGGGTCTCACCGTGCGCGAGGCCGTGATCGACCTCGGCTTCGTGGAGCGCGGCGAGGTCACGCTCGAGCAGCTGGACGTGGCGCTCGACGTGATGTCGATGACCAGCCCCGGCTGATCGCCGCTACTCGACCACCTTCACCTTGCGGATCTCGCTGCCGTCCAGGGCCTGGACGGTGCGCTCGCCGAGCTCCGACGCGAGCGTGATCGGGATGAGGACCGAGCTCGTGACGGGATCGTCCGCCGGGCATCCGGCCACGTGGTCCGGCGCTGTGGGCGGCGCGGCGTCGGGGTCGCCGCTCGGGGCGGGGTCGGGCAGCCCGTAGTAGATCGCGATCTGCACGGTGGAGTCGGTCTCGATCACGACGGCCTCGCGTGGGATGCACAGCACCGAGCCGCGCACGTTGACCAGCAGGTCGGCGGGGCCGACGCCGGAGAAACCCTCCGCAGGGGTGAGGCCGATGTAGCCGTTGGGCACGCCGTCGCCGAGCAGGGTGAAGCTGCTCAGCTCGAGCACGTACGGCGGCAGGTCATCGAGCTCGTCGAGATCCTGGTAGCCGAGCACGGGTACCGACACCAGGTTGGTGGGCACTGTGGTCGACCCGTACACGGACCGGTTCACGAGGTGCGGCACGGGGTCGCCCCACATCTCCTCGACAGGAGGGGTGACCGCGGGGTCACGCGGCAGCGCGGCGAGCAGTTGGGGCGTGGACGCGATGGCGCCGACCGAGACGAGTCCGATCACGCCGACCGCCGAGAGCAACCGGCGCCAACCGTACGAGGCACCGCTCGGCTCGTTGGCGTGCGGGTTGGAGACACTCCACGCCGAAAGTGCGTGCCACTGGCTGCGCGGGGAGAGAAGACCCCACAGGAAGTAGAGTCCGAGGCTCACTGCTACGACCCCGAGAACCCAACTCACGAAGTAGACCCTACGTGGTTTGTCCCCCGGCCGGGGACCGGCTCTCCGTGAGCCGGCCGCCGGCGGGGCGACGACTGTCAGGCGAGTTCGTTGGACTCCAGCATTTCGGTCACGAGGGCCGCGATGGCGGAGCGCTCCGACCGGGTGAGCGTGATGTGGCCGAACAGCGCGTGGCCCTTCAAGGTCTCGATTACCGAGGCGACACCGTCGTGACGGCCCACCCGCAGGTTGTCCCTCTGAGCGACGTCGTGGGTGAGCACGACCCGCGAGTTCTGGCCGATGCGGCTGAGCACCGTCAGCAGCACGTTGCGCTCCAGGGACTGCGCCTCGTCCACGATCACGAACGCGTCGTGCAGCGAGCGTCCGCGGATGTGGGTCAGCGGCAGGACTTCGAGGATGCCCCGCTCGACGACCTCGTCGAGCACGTTCTGCGACACGACGGACCCTAGGGTGTCGAACACCGCTTGGGCCCACGGGTTCATCTTCTCGGACGCATCACCCGGAAGGAAGCCGAGCTCCTGCCCTCCGACGGCGTAGAGCGGGCGAAAGACCATGATCTTCTTGTGCTGCTGCTTCTCGAGCACCGCCTCGAGTCCAGCGCACAGCGCGAGCGCCGACTTGCCCGTTCCGGCGCGCCCTCCCAGGGACACGATGCCGATCTCGGGGTCGAGCAGCATGTCGATCGCAAGGCGCTGCTCGGCGGAGCGGCCGTGGAGCCCGAAGATGTCGCGGTCGCCCCGCACGAGTTTCATCTCGCCCCGGCCCGAGACCCGGCCGAGTGCCGACCCGCGGTCGGAGTGGATGATCAGGCCGGTGTTCACCGGGAGGTCCTGCACGAGGCGGGAGTGCAGCTGCTCGTTGTCGTAGAGCTGGGCCATCTGCTCCGACGAGAGGTCGAGCTCGGTCTGACCGGTCCACCCTGAGTCGACAGCGAGTTCGGCGCGGTACTCCTCCGCGGCGAGGCCGATGGAGGCTGCCTTCACGCGCAGCGGGAGGTCCTTGGAGACGACTGTGACGGCGAGCCCGTCGTTGGCGAGGTTCAGGGCGACGGCGAGGATGCGCGAGTCGTTGTCCCCCAGCTGCAGCCCCGAGGGGAGCACCGACATGTTGGAGTGGTTGAGCTCGACACGCAGTGAACCGCCGTCACCGACCGCGATCGGGAAGTCGAGCCGCTCGTGCTGGACGCGGAGCTCGTCGAGGTTCCTCAGTGCCTGGCGGGCGAAGTAGCCGATCTCGGGATCGTTGCGCTTCGACTCGAGTTCCGTGATGACGATCACGGGGAGCACCACGTGGTGCTCCGCGAAGCGGAATACCGCTTTGGGATCCGAGAGGAGCACCGACGTATCGAGAACGTAGGTGCGTTCCAACTGACTGCTGGCCGAACCCCCCGCCCCTGTCGTCTTCTTCTGGGACATCGGGTTGGCTAGCTCGGCCACGTGCACTCCATCCCCGGGTGCACTGCACCCGGATCCAGTCTGCGAAGACGGCCGGTTTGGTTCCGAAACGAACTTACGTGGCCGTCTCGATCAGGCGCCGTGCCTGATATTTGAAACCTAAGCCTCGGATGATTCAGCCGCGTAACCGACACACCGCGAAATGTGTCCGTCAGGTAAACGTTCTAGAGGTTGACCGCGCTCGCGAACGAGGTGAATGCCCCCTTGAGCATGGCGAGCGTCTCCTCGTCAGTGCTCACGTGGGGGCTGAGCCGCACAGAGCCCTCCCGGGTCGTGGTCGTGACGCCGTGATTGTGCAGTGACGCCGTGAGCAGCGTGAGTTGGTCGGGCTCCGGCGTCACGATCACGATCCCTGCCCGCTCCGACTCATCGCGCGACGAGGTGACGTCGAGGGCGAACTCGTCGGCGAGGTCGATGATGCGCGAGGTCTTCTCGGCGAGCCTCGCATTGATGACGGGGATGCCCACCTCGGCGATCTCCTCCAACGCCGTTGCGAACCTCGCCTGGGCTATCGGGTCGGGGTTGCTGATGCTGAACGCGCGCACGCCGCGGGAGGGAGGGAGAACCTCCGTCGGCGTCCCAGCCGCATCGGTCGCGCTGAACCCCGAGAACACGGGCACGAGCATCTCGGCGGCGCGCTCGCTCATCGCCATGAACCCGGTGCCCCACCCGGAGCGCACCCATTTCTGACCGCCCGAGACCACGACGTCGGCGAGCTCGTACGGGGCGTCGACGATGCCGAAGCCCTGGATGGCATCGACGATGAGCAGCCTGTCACCGATCACCTGACGGATGCCCTCGAGATCGACGAGGTAACCGGTGCGGTAGTCGACGAGACTCACCTCGACGGCGACGGTGGACTTGTGCAGCTGGCTCTTGATGTTGCCGGGCGTGACCCTGCCGTGATCGGTCTCGAGCCAGCGCGGCGCGACGACGCCGAGTGCGTCAGCGGCACGGGACACCGCGAACGTGTTGCTCGGGAACTCCGCGGGCGAGAGCAGGATCTCGCCCGTGAGTCCGAACATGGTGTGCATGAGCCCCTGGCTCGTGTTCGGCTGGAACACGATCTGGTCGTCGCGGAACCCTGTCAGGGCGGCGACCGCGGCCCGCACCCGGGCATCCTGGCCATCGAGCGTGTCGAGGGTGCCGAAGCGGGCCCGACCGAGGAGGCTCGACATCGCGCTCTCCTCGTCCCGTACCGAGCGCCCGATCGGGCCGCGCCGTGCGAAGTCGAGGTACCCGGGCTCCTCCGTGAACTGCTCCAGGTAGGTATCGATGTCGATCACTGGCCGAACCGCCTCTGTCGCCGTGAGAAGTCGCGCAGGGCCCGCAGGAAGTCGACCTCGCGCAGGTCGGGGCCGAGCGCCTCGACGAAGTAGAACTCGCTGTGGGCGCTCTGCCACAGCATGAAGTCGCTGATGCGCTGCTCCCCCGAGGTACGGATGACCAGGTCGGGGTCGGGCTGCCCGCCCGTGTACAGGTGCTCGCCGATCAGCTCGGGTGTGAGCAGCTCGGCGAGCGCGTCGAGCGTGCCCCCGTCGCTCTCGTGCGCCTGCACGATGCTGCGCATCGCGTCGGCGATCTCGCGGCGGCCGCCGTAGCCGATCGCGAGGTTCACGTGCAGTCCGGTGTTGCCCGCCGTGCGCTTCGCGGCCTCGGCGAGGCGCTGCTTGAGCTGCTCGGGCAGCCCCTCGGTCGACCCGACGTGCTGCACCCGCCAGTCGCGGAAGTGCGAGAGGTCTTCAGCCAGGTCGCCGATGATCTCGAACAGCCCGTCGAGCTCCTCCTGCGTGCGGCCCGTGAGGTTGTCGGTGGAGAGCAGGTAGAGGGTGGCGACCGAGATGCCCAGGTCGTCGCACCACTCCAGGAACTCCCGGTACTTCGCGGCACCGGCGCGGTGACCGTGCGCGGCGGTCTCCAGCTCGCGCAGCCGGGCCCAGCGGCGGTTGCCGTCGATGATCATGGCCACATGGCGGGGCAGCGTCTGGGTGGCGAGGAACCGCCTCAGGCGGTTCTGGTAGACCTCGTACAGAAAGCCGCGGCCGAGGGGGATCTGGCGCTCTTTCACATGCATACGCTAGCCCAACCCGCCCTCAGCCTCGGAAGAGCGCCGCTCCCGTACACTGGCGCCATGACTGAGGCCGCGCCCGATCTGCCCAACCTCCCCCTGTTGGAGGACGAGCTCGAGCACGGGCCCGCGGTCGAGGCGAAGCCGACCTGGCGCGGCTGGATCCATGCCGGAACCTTCCCCGTGGCCATCGTGCTCGGGATCATCCTCGTGGTGCTCGCCGACGGGCCGGCCGCGAAGATCAGCTGCTCTATCTTCTTCGCCTGCTCACTGCTGCTGTTCGGCACCAGTGCGCTGTACCACCGCATCAATTGGAGCCCGAAGGTCAAGTCGATCTTCAAGCGGATCGACCACGCGAACATCTTCCTGCTCATCGCGGGTTCGTACACTCCCATCACGGTCCTGAGCCTCCCGCAGGAGAAGGCGACGCTGCTGCTGTGGTTGGTCTGGGGCGGCGCCGGAGTGGGCATCCTCTTCCGCGTGTTCTGGATCGGCGCACCGCGCTGGCTCTACGTGCCCCTCTACCTGCTGCTCGGGTACGCGGCGCTCGCGTTCATCGTGGACTTCTTCCAGGCCAACGCCGTGATGATGACGCTCATCCTCGTGGGCGGGGTGCTGTACTCGATCGGCGCCGTCGTCTACGGCCTCAAGCGGCCCAATCCGATCCCCGGGGTGTTCGGGTTCCACGAGATATTCCACACGCTCACGCTGCTCGCGTTCCTGTGCCACTGGACGGGCATCCTGATCGTGGCGATCAATCCTCCGGTGCTGGCCTGACCTCGGTCTCGCCGGCCTCCTCGGCCGCGATCCGCTCCTGCGCCTCGGCGCGGTAACGCACACGACGGATGCGGCGGGTCATGTCGATGATGAGCAGGACGGCCGCGACGGCGATGAACGCGGTGGCCACGAACCCGATCACGCCGGGGGTCACGTCGTTCTCGTTGCCGGTGAACTCACCCGGCGTCGGGCTCGGCGTGGGGTCTGCGAGCCAGACGATCACGTAGCTCGCCAGCACTCCGAAGCTCATGGTTCAGTCCTCATCGGTGATGCCGGCGAACAGGTCGTTCTCCGGGACGGTGGTCTCGACCGACGACGCGACGAGCTGGAAGTCCTCGAACGGCCACGCCTCGCGCTGCACCTCGTTCGGCCAGAAGAAGAACCGGTCGTCGGGCGCGACCTGGCTCGAGTGCGACCGGAGTGCGGCATCCCTGATGTCCAGGTAGTCGCCCACGGGCACGTGCGTGGTCGCGTGATTGGGGCGGTCGCGCATCCATTCGCGCATCTCGGCCATGTCGCCCGCGCGCTCGTGGCCCGCGGCGAGCAGCGCGTCGTAGACGGCCGCAATCTTGTGGGAGTTGAAGATGCGGTCGTAGTAGACCTTGGGGATGCGCCAGGCCGGGCCCTGCTCCGGATAGCGCTGCGGGTCGGCGGCCGCCTCCCACGCGTACATCGACAGCTCGTGGGTGCGGATGTGGTCGGGGTGCGGGTAGCCGCCGTTCTCGTCGTACGTGATGAGGACGTGCGGGCGGGTCTCGCGGATCACGCGCACGAGGGGCTCGGCGGCGATCGCCAGCGGAACCAGCGCGAAGCTGCCCGCGGGGAGCAGGTCGGTGCGGTCGCGCGTGTAGTTCTCGGGCAGGCCCGAGTCCATGTAGCCGAGCCAGCGGTGGTCGATGCCCATGATCTGCTGGGCGGCGGCCATCTCGACGCGGCGGAGCCCGGCCATGTCGCGGTCTGCCATCGCGCGGGCCGCGAGACCGGCGTTCTGCACGTCGCCCCGCTCACCGCCCGTGCAGCTCACAACGGTGACGCTCGCGCCGTTGTGGGCGTAGTAGGCGTACGTCGCCGCGCCCTTGCTCGACTCGTCGTCGGGATGCGCGTGCACCGCGAGCAGGCGATGTGTCACTGCACTCCTCGGGTTGCCTTTAGCCTTGAAGCAATAAGCCTAACGGAGCCACACCTTGCCAGAGACAGTCGACCTCGACGAGCGCTACGGGCGCACGCGGTCGTCGAAGGCCCGCACCCGGGTCGTGGTGATCTCGTCGGCGGTAGCATTCGCCGTCGTCTTCGCCCTGTGGCTCGTATGGGGCGGCCTGCTCGGCGGTCCCGCCCAGTTCCAGGCCACTGACACCGCGCACGAGGTGATCGACGACCGCACGGTCGACGTGACCTGGCAGTTCACCGTCGAGCCCGGCACGGATGCCCGGTGCGCTGTGCAGGCCCTGAACTCGACATTCGCCATCGTGGGCTGGCGCATCGTCGACGTCCCCGCATCCCCCGCCCGCACCCGCGACCTCACGGAGCGGCTCCTCACCTCCGAGCCCGCCGTAACCGGGTTGATCTACCGCTGCTGGCTGACCTAGGCTGTGCTCTACCCCAAGCCGGCGAGGCTCTCGCCGGCTTCTTTGTGTAAGGAGAGCCCCATGGCTAACGACAACTCGGTCACCTGGTTGACCCAGGAGGCGTTCGACCGTCGGTCGGCGGAACTCGAGCAGCTCTCCGGTGAGGGCCGGCTGGAGATCGCGAAGAAGATCGAGCTCGCGCGCGAAGAGGGCGACCTCAAGGAGAACGGCGGCTACCACGCCGCCAAGGAGGAGCAGGGCAAGATCGAGGCGCGCATCCGCGTGCTCACCGAGCTGCTGCGCCACGCCGTCGTGGGCGACGCCCCGGCCTCCACGGGAGTGGTCGAGCCCGGCACCGTCATCACGGCGACCATCCTCGGGGACGAGAGCACGTTCCTCATCGGCAGCCGCGAGATCGTGGGCGACAGCGACCTCGACGTCTACAGCGAGGGCAGCCCGCTCGGTACCGCGATCATCGGACTCAAGGTCGGCGACGAGACGAGCTACACCGCGCCCAACGGCAAGGCGATCGCCGTGAAGATCCTCAAGGTCGAGACGTACGTTCCCTAACCCCTGCAGGGTGAGAACACCGCGATCACGAGGAGCCCGTCCTCCACGGTGATCGTGGAGGTGATGCCGTCGGCGTCCACGTAGGCGCGCCTCGTGCCCGGAAGTTCGGTGCGCTCGACCGGCACCCAGCGCTCCTCGTCGAAGGAGGACTCGAAGCCGGTCAGCAGGTCGCGCTCGTCGGTCTCCGTCGCTCCGACGGCAACCGTGCCCGCCGCAACGTAGGCCGTGTGGCGGTCATCCGTGTCGGCCTTGCACGCCTCGGTGGCGGGGGCCTCGACCTCGAGGGTGTGGAGCACGGCGACGTCGACGGCCGATGCCTCATCGACGAGGTGCTGGAAGTCGGCCTCGGCCTGTTCGATGGCGATGGACTCATCGGGCCCGAAGCAGCCGGTGAGCGAGAGCACGACCACCGCCGCGAGCACGAACGCGCCCACGGCCCTCACGGCCGACTCGTCTCGAGCGGCTCGAACTCCGCGGCCACCGGGGCCCCTCGGTGGGCGCCGAGCGAGGCGAGGTAGTCGGCGATCCAGCCCTCGTACCACCCGTCGACGGTGCAGGGCGAGCTGGAGTCGACGTAGTCGTCGAGCGTCATGCCGTGGACGTAGACCGCGCGGCAGCTCGCGTCGGCCTCCCACTGCGGCGTGTAGGAGGCGAAGTCGATCCCGGCGAAGCTCGCCAAGTACGAGGCCTCGGCGTAGTGCTCCGACTGGAACCAGTGCATGGCCTCGTGCACGAAGATCGACCAGACCATGTCGTCGGCGCCGTCGTCCCACGCCATGAAGAGCGTGTTCGGGTAGGCGGTACTGAAGCAGCCGCCGGCGTAGAGGTAGTTCTCCTCACCGCCCGTGCCGGAGTACCCGCAGTTCTCCGGTCCGGCCTCGAAGAACACGGTCACATCGGTGGCGCCGATCGAGTCGAGGAAGGCCCGGCCCGTGGGGTCGCCGCCCGGCATTGCGCCACCGCCGGGATTGGACACCGCCGCCGCGGGTTGGGCAGTTCCGGCGCGGTCCGTCTCCGCCCACTGCAGCGCCTGGTCCCAGTCGGAGAGCTGGGAGCGGTAGTCGGCCCTGGCGGTCGCGAGCTGGTCGGCGAGGTCCGCGCGTTCCGCCAGCTCGGCGTCGATCAGATCAACCTCGGCGAAGCTCAGCCGCAGGGGTTCCGGCTCGGAGAAGGCCCCCGTGTACCAGAGGTACCCGGCCGCTCCCCCGGCCAGCAGGATCGGAAGACCGAGCGACAGGGAGAGGATGACCCCGAGGCGGCGCTTGCGGCGCGGGGGCTCCACGTCGAACGACCCGGTCGGCTCCGGGAACTCGAACGGCAGGGCGGGCACGGCCCTGACGATATCACCGGCCCGGTGGCCGCGGCGTCAGAAGTCGACGCGCGGCTCGTAGCCCTCGTCACGGAGTCGAGCCAGGACGTCGTCCGCGTGCTCGGGACCGCGAGTCTCGATGTGCAGCTCGAGTTCGACCTGGCTGATCTGCAGTCCGCTCCCGTGGCGCGTGTGCAGCACCTCGACGACGTTGGCATTCGCCTCCGCGACGATGGCGGCGGTGCGCGCGAGCTGGCCGGGGCGGTCCGGCAGGGGAATCCGCAGCTTGAGGTACCGCTCCGACGCGGCCAGGCCGTGGGAGATCACGCGCTCCATCATGAGCGGGTCGATGTTGCCGCCGCTCAGGATCACGACGGTCGTGCCGTCGGAGGCGATCTTGCCCGCGAGGATGGCTGCGACCCCCGCCGCACCCGCGGGCTCGACCACGAGCTTCGCGCGCTCGATGAGCACGAGTAGCGCCTGGGCCATGTCGTCGTCGGTCACGGTGACGATCTCGTCGACGGCCTCGCGGATGATCTCGAAGTTGAGCTCACCCGGGCGGGCGACGGCAATGCCGTCGGCGATCGTCGGGGTGATCACGATCTCGGTGGGGACGCCGTTGGTGAGCGACAGCGGATACGGTGCGGCGTTGGCGGCCTGCACCCCGATGATGCGGAGGGTGCGGCCGTCGAGGGCTGCGCGCTGCTTCATGGCGCTCGCGACGCCGGCGATCAGGCCGCCGCCGCCGATCGGGACCACGACGGTCTCCACGTCCGGTCGCTGATCGAGGATCTCGAGCCCGAGCGTGCCCTGACCCGCGACCACGTCGAAGTGGTCGAAGGGCGGGATGAGCACGGCGCCGGTGGTGCGCGCGAACTCCGCCGCGGCACGCAGCGGCTCGGAGACCGTGTGACCGCGCAGCACCACGTCCGCGCCGTAGTCCTTGGTCGCCTGCAGCTTGGGCAGGGCGACCCCCAACGGCATGAAGATCGTGGCCTTGATGCCCAACTCCCGCGCGGCGAAGGCGACGCCCTGGGCGTGGTTGCCAGCGGATGCCGCGACCACTCCGCGCACCTTCTCCTCGTCGGTGAGACGCGAGAGGCGGTTGTACGCGCCCCGGATCTTGTACGAGCCGGTGCGCTGCAGGCTCTCGCACTTGAGGAAAACGGGAGCGCCGAGCACCCCGCCGAGGTAGCTCGACCCCTCCATCGGAGTGAGGTGGATCACCGCGGAGACGCGCTCGCGGGCTTCCTGGAAATCGGCCAGTGTCGGACCGACGAAGGTATCAGGCATGGTTCTCAGGCATGGGGCAGAACGTCTTTCGCTTTCGGGCTGGGGTTCGTCTTCCACTGACCCGCCGCAATGTATTTCACCATGACATTGCCGACCGCGATGACCGGCACCGCGAACAGGGCGCCGGGGATGCCCGCGAGGAACGATCCCGCTGCTACGGCGAACACGACCGCGAGCGGGTGCACCTTCACCGCGGAGCCCATGATGAGCGGCTGGAGCACATGCCCCTCGATCTGCTGCACGAGCAGCACGATGCCGACCATGAGCAGTGCCGGGAACGGCCCGAGGTAGACCAGGGCGATGAAGACGGCGATCGTCCCGGTGAGCACGGCGCCCACGACGGGGATGAACGAACCGAGGAACACCGCGATCGCGATCGGGATCACGAGGGGGAATCCGCCGAACACGAGCCCGAGTATCCATGCCCCCAAGCCGATGCCGATCGCATCGACGGCGGCGACGAAGATCTGCACCTTCACGAACGTGGTCAGCGTCACCCAACCGGCGCGGCCCGAGCTGTCGAGCGCCGGGCGGGCGCGGCGCGGGAACAGGCGGACGATCCACGCCCAGATCCCCCTGCCGTCGATGAGGATGAACAGCGTCGCGAAGAGGACGAGCAGCAGCCCCGCGAGCACATGGCCCGCCGTGGTGCCGACCGAGAGGGCGCCGGACAGCAGAACCTGGCTGTCCTTCTGGATCGCGGCGAACGCCTGGTCGATGTAGCCCTGGATCTGCCTGTCGTCCAGTTGCAGCGGCGAGGTCGCGAGGAAGTCCTTGAACTGGTCGTACGCCTTAATCGACCGCTCCTGCAGGTCGGGGTAGCCGCTGCGGATCTGCTGCACGATCACGAAGATGAGTCCGCCAACGATCGCGATGGTCCCCACCATGGCGAGCGCAACGGCGAGCGCCTTAGGCCACCGGTGGCGCACGAGGAAGTTCACGAGCGGCACGAGCAGCGCCGCGACCAGGATCGCGACCATGAACGGCACCACGATGTCCTTGAGCTGCGCGATCAGGAAGATCACGACCGCAGCGACACCCACCACCAGCAGGATGCGCCACGAGTATGCTCCCGCGATCCGGAGCGAGGCCGGAACCGTCTCGTCCACCTGCTGTGCGATCACGGGAGTCGCGGTGGAATCAGCGTTGCGTCGGAGAGCCATGCCGCAAGTCTAGGGAACCGCAACTTCGGCGACGGGGGCATTGACGGCGCGGGGCACGGCGCTCACCGGCGCACCCTTGAGCCGCAGGAACACGGCATCACCCGGCAGGGGCCGTGTGTCGACGTCGTGCTGGATCGAGAGCAGCGAGCCGTCGGCCAGCACGACCTGCGTGCGCCGCAGCGACCCCAGGAAGCTCGAGGCCACGACGGTCGCAGGGATGCCCGTGCTCTCGATAGCCACGTCCTCCGGACGGATGTAGGCCGTCACGGGCCCGTCGGCCTGCGGTGCACCCAGCAGGTCGAGCTCCTTGCCGTGCACGAGCACCTTCCCCGAGGAGAGCTCGGCGCTCACGCGGTTGCTCAGGCCCACGAAGTCCGCGACGAACGGGGTAGCCGGGGTCGTGTAGAGCTCCTCCGGTGTGCCGATCTGCTCGATCACGCCGTCCTTCATCACTGCGACGCGGTCGGCGACGGCGAGCGCCTCCTCCTGGTCGTGCGTGACGAAGACGGTGGTGATACCGAGCTCGGTCTGGATGCGGCGGATCTGGTCGCGCAGCGAGACGCGCACCTTGGCATCGAGCGCGCTCAGCGGCTCGTCGAGCAGGAGGACGCGCGGGCGCGTGACGAGAGCGCGCGCGAGGGCGACGCGCTGCTGCTGGCCGCCGGAGAGCTGGTGCGCGAAGCGCTCGGCGAAGGTGCCGAGGCCGACCATGTCGAGAGCCTCGAGGGCGCGGGTGCGGCGCTCGTCCGCGGGCACCTTGCGCATGCGCAGGCCGAACTCCACGTTCTCCAGAGACGTCATGTGCGGGAACAGCGAGTACGACTGGAACACCATGCCGATGTCCCGCTTGTTGGTCGGCACCGCGGCGACGTCGACGCCGTCGATCAGGATCTGGCCGCCGTTGACCAGCTCGAGGCCCGACAGGGCGCGCAGCGCCGTCGTCTTGCCGCAGCCGGAGGGGCCGAGCAGCGCAACGAACTCGCCGGGCTTGATCGTGAGGTCGATCGAGTTGAGCGCGCGGTGGCTGCCGTAGTCCTTGACGACGCCGATGAGCTCGACGGTCGCGCCCTCGGTGGTGAGGGACGAGGCGATCGTGGTGGCGATGGGGATGCTGGAGGTCATGAGTTGTTCCTGTTCCGAGCCAGTCGGCCGATGAGAAGGAGGAGCACGAACGCGAACGTCAGTGCGAGGAGCGCGAAGATCGCAGCAACCCACGGGTCGGACTGTCCGACCTGGAGAAGCGCAGTCTGCAGGTTCACGCGGTTGAGCAGGCTCGCGATGGTGAACTCGCCGAGCACGACGGCCACCGAGATGAACGCCGCGGCGAGCACCCCCCGGCGCAGGTTCGGCAGGAGCACTAGACGAAGGACCGTGAGCCAGCCGGCCCCGAGGGAACGGGCGGCCTCGCTCAGGGTGACCACTGGGACCGCGTCGAGGTTCGACTGGATCGCGCGGTAGGCGTAGGGAAGCACGGTGATGCCGTACGCGAAAGCGAGCGTCCACACCCCGCTCCCGAAGATCTTCACGACCACCGAGTACACGGGGGCGAGACCCACCACCAGCACGATGGCGGGCACGGTGATCGGGATGATGCAGATGAACTCGAGCACGCGCTTCAGTCTCGGGAACTGGAGGTGCACGAGGATCATCGTCGGCAGCAGGATCACCAGAACGATCGCGACGGTGACGATGGCCAGGAGCACCGAGTTGCCGATGGCCTGGAAGAGTCCGCGGTAGGTGCGCGCGGCATCCGCATCGAACAGCCCCGCCCAGTGGTCGAGCGTGTAGCCGCCGCCCAGTCCATCGCGGAACGAGAATTGCAGGAGGGCGATGATCGGGATGGCGAAGATCACGCCGACAACCCCGAGGATGATCCAGCGGGTGACAGCGCTGGGCTCAGTCCCCAGCTTCACTTGCGCGCTCATCGCTGCCACCTCGACGTGCGGTTCTGCAAGACCGAGTAACCCCACATGACGACGACCATGACCACGATCATCCCGAGCGCCAGACTGCCCGCCATGTTCTCGCGACCGAGCACGGTCTCGCTGACGAGCGCGGAGCGAATCTGGAGCGGCACGATCTGCGCACCCTGGCTGATGAGCGCCGCGGCCGTGGCGTACGACGAGAAGGCGTTCGCGAACAGGAGCAGCAGGCTGCCGATGAACGACGGCGCGAGCACGGGGATGGCGATACGAGTCCAGTAGGTGAAGGGCGTGCCGCCGAGCGTCGCGTTCGCCTCCGCCCAGGTCGTCTTGAGCCCCTGAAGCGCGGGCATGAAGGTGATGATCATGAGGGGCACCTGGAAGTAGATGTACACCGGCAGGAGACCGGGGAGCTGGTAGAGCCAGTAGCTCTCCGCGAAGATGTCGATGCCGATGCCGCGCAGGAACACGGTGATCAGCCCTTGGTTGCCGATCGTCGCGATGAACGCGAAGGCGAGCATGACGCCGCCGAACTGGGCGAGCACGCTCGACAGGGAGTCGATGACGGTGCGGAGCGTTCCCTCGGCCTTCGTGCCCAGGAGGGCGTAGCAGACGAGCGCGCCGACAACGGCCCCGATCACTGCCGTCACCGCGGAGACCCAGAAGGAGGCGCCGAAGGTCGCGAGTACGTTCGGGGCGAAGAGCCCGGCGATGTTGTCGAGGGTGAACGCGCCATCTTCGGTGAAGAAGCCGGTGGTTACCGCGAGGACGGTCGGGATGGCGAGGAAGAGGATCACGTACGCCGCGAACGGCGTGAGCCCCAGGTATTTGACCAAGCCCGACCGGGGCTGACGCCGGGGGGATGCCCCGGCGCCAGCCTTGATCAGAGCTGGCGCGTTAGCGACAGTCACTGTGATGGATCAGTTGCGCGCGATCAGGAGATCGCGGCAGCCCACTTCTCGGCGAGGATCGCGGCGTTGGCCTCGGCCTGCTCCGCGGTCGGGGTGACGAGCTCGCCCTCGAGGGCACCGAGAGCGTCGAGCGCGTCGGTGTCGACGGTACCGGCATCCTGCAGCGTCTGGATGGTGACCGGGTACGCGCCACCGACGATGAAGAGGTTCTGCGCCTCGGCGCTGTAGATGAACTCCATCCACAGGCGAGCGGCGGCCGGGTGCGGCGCGTCGTTGCTGATGGCCTGGTTGTAGAAGGACGTGTAGACCTCGCCCGGGAGCGTGGTGACCTTCCAGCCGTCGACCGTCGCGGCGGCCGCGAGGTTGTTGTAGCTCCAGTCGAAGACGACCTTGGTCTCACCGGAGGCGATCGTGGCGCCCGTGGCGTTGACCGGGAGGAAGTTGCCCGCGTCGTTCAGCTTCTCGAAGAACTCGATGCCGGGAGTGAAGTCGTCGAGCGTTCCACCCTCCTGCACGGTCGCGAGGCCGACGGCGGCGAAGGCCGCGCCCGCCTGGGTCGGGTCGCCGTTGAGCGCGACAGCGCCCTTGTAGTCGGAGCCGAGCAGGTCGTCGAGGCTCGTGGGCTCGGGGACCGAGTTCGAGTCGTAGCCGATCGACATGGAACCGGTGTAGTCGTTGACCCAGAGGCCGGTGGACTCCTTGTTCTCGTCGGGGATCTCCGCCCAGTTCGCGACCTGGTAGGGCGCGAAGTAGTCGAGGCTGTCGAGCGTCACCGCGGTGCCGAGGTCGAAGACGTCGGGCGCGGTGTCCTGGCCCTTGAGGTTGTCGGCGGCCGCGATCTCCTCGGCGCTCGAGATGTCGGGGTCGGCCGAGTTGACGGTGATTCCGTACTTCTCCTCGAACAGCGCCTTGATCTCGCCGTAGTTGGCCCAGTTGTCGGGGAGGGCGATGACGTTGAGCTGGCCCTCGGCCTGAGCGGCGGCGACGAGGGCGTCGAGGCCGCCGAAGTCCTCGGCGCTGGTCGCGCCTGCTGCGTCGACGTCGGTGGAGGCTGCGGGGGTAGTGCCGGCGCAGGCGCTCAGCGTGATCGCGGCGCCCGCGACGAGCGCGAGAGCGGCAAGGTTGCGCTTCTTGAACATTGCTGTGTGTCCGTTTCTGGGCGCCGTTAGGGGTGTCGGCTGCCTCGACCGGAACGTTACGGAGGGTCGGGGTCACGACGGCTACGCCAAAGTGAACGGCAGGAGAACGCGCGCTGTCGGTCGGGGTGAGTAGCCTCGGGAACGTGGACTCCGTCTCTGCCGCCCAGGCCCGTCGCATCGCGCTCGCGGCGCAGGGTTTCGGAATGACCCGGGGCCCAGTCGGCACCCGCCAGCTCAACCTCGCCCTCGATCGCCTGCACGTACTGCAGATCGACTCGGTGAACGTCTTCGAGCGCAGCCACTACCTTCCGCTGTTCGCCCGGCTCGGGGCGTACGACAAGACGCTGCTCGACAAGCTCACCCTCACCCGTCGCGCGCCGTACGTCGAGTACTGGGCGCACCAGGCGGCCTTCATCCCCGTCGATGCCTGGCCGCTGTGGCAGTGGTTCCGCGACAACGAGCTCGCGGGCACCGGCAAGAGCAAGGCATGGGATCGCACCGACCGCCGCATGACCGACTTCCTCCTCGGCGAGCTCGCCGCGAAGGGTCCGTTGCCCGCCTCCAAGATCGAGCACGAGGCGTCGAAGCGCTCAGGCCCGTGGTGGGGCTGGTCGGAGGTGAAGTCCGCGCTCGAGACCATGTTCTTCGACGGACGGGTGGTGGTCTCCGGCCGCAAGAACTTCGAGCGGTTCTACGACCTTCCCGAGCGACGGTTGCCTGCGAGTGTGTTGGAGACGAGCATCACCAAGACCGACGCGATCCGCGAGCTGGTGCGCCAGGCGGGCGAGGCGCTGGGCATCGGCACCGTCCGCGATCTGGCCGACTACTGGCGGCTCTTCCAGGCGGACACCAAAGCGGCCGTCACCGACCTCGTCGAGTCGGGCGACCTGCGCCCCGTCACAGTCGAGGGCTGGGCATCCCCGGTGTACCTGCACAAGGATGCCCGTGTGCCGCGCCGCATCGAGACGATGGCACTGCTCTCCCCCTTCGACCCGGTGGTGTGGGAGCGGGCGCGCACCGAGCGGATGTTCGGCTTCCGCTACCGCATCGAGATCTACACGCCCGGCCCAAAGCGCGTGTTCGGGTACTACACGCTGCCGCTGCTGCAGGACGAGGCGCTCGTCGGCCGCATCGACCTCAAGTCCGACCGGCAGAACGGGGCGTTGAGGGTTCAGTCGGCGTGGGTCGAGCCAGGCCACGCGCCCGACGTCGAGCGCGTGGCGCAGCTGCTGCGGGAGACGGCCGCGTGGCAGGGCCTCGGCGGGCTCGTGGTGCAGAACTGGGGCGACCTCGCGCCCACGCTCGCGGCGGAGCTGGGCGTGCCGCTGGTCGAGCGGGTGGTCGCGGCCGAGTAGACCCGCGCTGCACGTTCTGCGTCACGCCACCGAAACCCCTGCAGCGCGACGCAAGAAGTGCAGCGCGAGCGGGGGTCGTGCGCGCCTAGAAGCTGCGGCCGCTTTCGATGAGCCGCTTCACGCGCTCCGCGATCGGCGGGTGCGTGCTGAAGAGGCGGTCGATGATGCCGGGCTTGGTGGGGTCGGCGATCCACATGTGGGCCATTGTGGAGTTCTGCTTCTGCATCGGTCGCCCGTACGCCCCGAGCTTCTCGAGGGCGCTGGCGAGGGCATCCGGATGACGGGTGGTGAGCGCGCCGGTCGCGTCGGCGAGGTACTCGCGCTGGCGCGAGATCGAGGCCTGCACAACGGCCGCGACGATCGGTGAGAGCACTAGCGCGGCGAGGCCGATGATGATCGTGATCGGGTTACCGCCGTTGTTGTTGTTGCCGCGGCCGCCGAAGAGTGTGAAGCGCAGGGCGATGTCGGAGATGAAGCCGACCGCGACGACGAGACCGAAGACGATCATCGAGACCCGGATGTCGTAGTTCTGCACGTGGCCCATCTCGTGGGCCATGACGCCCTCGAGCTCGGCATCGTCGAGGAGTTCGAGGATGCCCGTGGTCGCCGCAACCGACGCGTGCTGGGGGTCACGTCCCGTCGCGAAGGCATTCGGTGCCGGGTCGTTGATGATGTAGACCTTGGGCATCGGCGTGCCCGTCGTGATGGAGAGGTTCTCGACGATGCGGTACAGCCGCGGGTTGTCGGACTTCTGGATCTCCTGTGCGCCGCTCAGGGTGAGCGCCTGGCTCGAGGCGGCGAAGTACTGGATCACCGTGAAGATGCCGGCGCCGATGACGGTCGAGATCGTCACGACGAGCGGATCGCCGCCGAGGATCGAGCTCAGGGCGAGCCCGAGGGCGCCGATGATGATCACGAACAGGATGATGATCAGAACGGTGTTGCGCTTGTTCTTCGCGATGTTGCGGTACATGGGGCTCCGTTAAAACGGTGATCGAGCGAAGCCGAGAGCTCGACCTCGCTCGATCAGCGGGAAAATTAGAACTGCACCCGGGGCGGCTCGGCGATCGAGGCCGCGTCGGTGACCTCGAAGAACTCGCGCTCGGTGAAGCCGAGACCGCGCACGAACAGGGTGTTCGGGAACACTTTGATCTTGGTGTTGAGCTCGCGCACTCCACCGTTGTAGAACCGGCGCGAGGCCTGGATCTTGTCCTCGGTGTCGACCAGCTCGCCCTGCAGCTGGAGGAAGTTCTGGCTGGCCTGCAGCTGCGGGTACGCTTCGGCGACCGCGAACACCGACTTGAGGGCGCTCTGCATGTGGTTCTCGGCGACGGCCGCCTCCGCGGGGGTCGAGACCGACAGGGTCTCGGCGCGTGCCTTCGTCACGTTCTCGAACACCTGGCTCTCGTGAGCCGCGTAACCCTTGACCGCCTCGATGAGGTTCGGGATCAGGTCTGCACGGCGCTTGAGCTGCACCGTGATGTCGCTCCACGCCTCATCAACGCGAACGTTCAGCGTCACGAGGCCGTTGTAGGTCGACCAGAGGTACACGCCGATGATGATGACGAGCAGAACGATGACGCCAACAACAATGAGGATTTCCATAGGAAAGAGCATATCGCCCTAGGCTTCGCGCATGCGTTCTCACGCCGAATCCGCAGCCAGCGCGGTCGACGCCCTCACCGTCCTGGTCCCCGATTTCCCGAAGCCGGGCATCGTCTTCCGCGACCTGAGCCCGGTCTTCGCCGACGGCGCCGCGCTGCGCCTCGTCACGGATGCCCTGACCGAGCCCTGGGCGGGCCGCGTCGATGCCGTGGCGGGCGTCGAGGCGCGCGGGTTCGTGCTCGCTGCAGCAGCCGCCTACGCCCTCGGCATCGGAACGCTCCTCGTCCGCAAGGCCGGCAAACTGCCGCGCGCCGTGCTCACGGAGGGCTACGCGCTCGAGTACGGCGAGGCGACGCTCGAGGTGCACGCCGACGAGCTGCCCGCCGGCAGCCGCGTGCTGGTGCTCGACGACGTGCTCGCGACCGGCGGCACCCTGCGCGCGGCCACGATCCTCATCGAGCGCGCCGGGTGGACGGTCGCGGGCGTGAGCGTCGTGCTCGAGCTGCAGGACTTGAACGGGCGCGCGGCGGTCGGGCATCCCCTCACAGCAGTGGTCACCGCCTGATCTCGGAGGTCGTCACCGCCTACGGTTTCAACACGGCCCTCTTCGTGGACCTGGCCGACGCGAAGGCCGCCGCCTAACCCGCTGCCGTCGCCCCCCGCCCCCCTCGCAAGGGCACGGCCAATCCGCAAGGGCACGGGAAATAGCCCGCGCTCCTGCCGATTTGCCGTGCCCTTGCGATCCCAGCCCACTCACGCCTGCGAACTTCCGCCCGGCCTGGTCACCGCGTCTGCTCGCCAAAGTCGGGGGGTTCTCGCCCTTGGTTCAATCGCTCACCGTGTGTAGGACTGTTGCCGGCGGGCGGCAGCTGCGGCCGGCGTTCTACATACGGTGAGCGTTCCATCGAAGAAGGTCGTGCCGAAACGGGAAACGCGCTCGATCAGCGGGAGGCGAGCACCCTCTGCAGCCACCGGTACGAGGCCTTCGGCGTGCGGTCCTGCGTCTGCGGGTCGACGGCGATGAGCCCGAACTTCTCGGCGAAGCCGGCCGCCCATTCCCAGTTGTCCATGAGCGTCCACACGTAGTACCCGCGCAGGTCGACCCCGGGCGCGCCGGCGAACGCGGCCGCGAGGTGGCTCGCCAGGTACGAGATGCGGTCACCGTCCTCGACGGTGCCGGTCGGTGACAGTGCGTCGGCGAAGCTCGCGCCGCCCTCGGTGATGTACACGGGAGGCAGCTTTCCCTCGTAGCGCTTCGCGTAGTCCGTCAGTGAGGCGGTGAGGAACTCCGGTGCGATGGGCCACCCGAAGCCGGTGACCGGGTACTCGGGCCACTTCGCGATGTGGAACGGGAGCTCGCGCATCCCCGCCGCCGACGCGCCGTCGGGAGTCGAGTCGTCCGCGGGCGCACCGGAGCCGATGCGCGTCGGCATGTAGTAGTTGAGCCCGTAGAAGTCCAGCGGCTGCGCGATGATGGCGAGATCCGCGTCGTCGACCTCGATGAGGGGCTTGAACAGCTTCCGCGCGAGTAGCGGGAACTTCGGGTACCGGCCGAGCAGCACGGGGTCGGCGAAGATGCGGTTGTGGATGAGGTCGAACACCTCGGCGTACTGGCGGGTCTTGAAGTTGTCCTTCGCGGGGTACACCGGAGAGTGCACGTTGGTGATGCCGATACCGCCGGTGACGCCCTCCGAGCGCAGCGCCTGGACGGCGAGCCCGTGGCCCAGCAGCTGGTGGTGCGCCGCGAGGAGCGAGTCGAACATGAGGGTCGCGCCGGGCGCGTGGACGCCGAGGGCGTACACGTTGAGAGTGACGGTCGTGGGCTCGTTGATGGTCACCCACTTGTCGATCCGGTCTCCGAACGCCTCCCCCGCGAGCAGCGCGTAGTCGGCGAATCGATAGGCGGTGTCGCGGTTCATCCACCCACCGCCGTGCTGCAGCGGCTCCGGCATGTCCCAGTGGAAGAGCGTGGCCATCGGCCGGATGCCCGCTCCCAGCAGTTCATCGAGCAGCCGGTCGTAGAACGCCAGCCCGGCCTTGTTGGCCGACCCCGTACCGCCGGGTTGGATGCGCGGCCACGCGAACGAGAACCGGTAGGAGTCGACGCCGAGCTCCTTCATGAGCTCCACGTCCTCCTGGTACCGGTGGTAGTGGTCGGTCGCGATCGAGGCATCGGAGCCGTCGGCGATGCGGCCGGGTTGCGCCATGAACTGATCCCAGGTGGACGGTCCGCGGCCGTCGGCCCGCACCGCGCCCTCGATCTGGAACGCGGCGGTCGAGACGCCCATCGTGAAGTCCGCGGGCATGGTCGCAGCGAACCCCTCGGGGTCGTGCATCCATTCGTTGATCATGTACCGAGCACTCTCTCCAGGTACTCGTTGGCGAACACCCGGTCGGGGTCGAGCCTGTCACGAACCGCGAGGAAGTCGTCGAAGTGGGGGTAGGCGGGTCGCAGGTCGTCCGCGGTGCGGAAGTGCATCTTGCCCCAGTGCGGGCGGCCGCCGTGCGCACGGGCAATGGCCTCGACCGCTCGGAAGTACTCGGCCGGGTCCTCGCGGTAGTAGCGGTGAACGGCGATGTAGCCGGTGGGCCGTCCCTGCGCCGTCGACAGCCAGTTGTCGTCGGCAGCGGCCACGCGCACCTCGACCGGGAAGGTCACCCGCCACCCGTTGGCGTCGATCGCCGCCTGGATCTCGCGGAAGGCGGACGGGATCGCCTCGACCGGCATGGCGTACTCCATCTCGCGGAAGCGCACGCGGCGGGGCGAGGTGAATACCTCGTGCCAGCCGTCGGTGACCTCCCGTTCCGCCACCGCCCTGTTCGACAACCGGTTGAGCGGCGGTGTGGTTCCGGGGAACATCACGCCGAGCCGGCACATCAGCACGTACAGTCCGTTGGGCAGCAGTTCGTCGTCGATCCAGGCGGCGACGGGGTGCTGCCGGACGCGCGGGGTGTCGGCGGGCATCCTCGTGTTGGTCTTGGTCAGCGCGAGCGACGTGTGCGGGAACCAGTAGAACTCGAAGTGGTCGACGGATGTCGCGCGCTCGTGCCACGCGTCGAGCACCTCGTCGAGCGGCTCGGGGCGCTCGATCGCGTGCATGACGAAGTCGTCGGCGCAGCGCAGGGTGACGTCGACGATCACCCCCAGAGCACCGAGTCCGACCCGTGCTGCGGGGAGCAGCTCGGCGTTCTCGGTCTCGCTGACGTGCAGCGCGGTGCCGTCGGCGGCGACGAGGGTGAGCGCCGAGACCTGGGTCGCGATGCCGCCGAACGCCGCGCCGGTGCCATGGGTCCCCGTGGAGATCGCGCCCGCGACAGTCTGCTTGTCGATGTCACCCATGTTCTCGAGCGCGAGTCCGTGCTCGCCGAGCAGGGCGGGCAGCTGGTAGAGATTCGTGCCCGCACCGAGGGTCACGCTGTTGCCGTCGACGGCGAGCACCCCGTCCAGCGATGCGAGGTCGAGCTGCACCCCGTCGGTCGCCGCTATCGCGGTGAAGCTGTGGCCCGCACCGACGGGCTTGACCGGAAGGCCCCGCTCGCGCGCGAACAGCACGGCCTCGGCGACATCCTCCACCGAGGAGGCGTGCACGATGTGCTGCGGGTGGGCCTCCTGGGACCGCCCCCAGTTGCGCCAGCGACGGCCGGGCTCGAGCCTCACAGGAACGCCTTCCCCTCGCCCCGGTACGTCGGCATGGTGTCCACGATATTGTCCCCGTCGACTATCGCGAACTCGTTGAGGTGCTCGCTGAGCTCCCCGGCCTTGGTGTGGCGCAACCAGACGCGGTCCCCGACGGAGAGGGCGGCGGCCGCAGCACCCTTCAACGGTGACTGCACCTCGCCCGCCGACTCGCGCGAGACGTACTCGAGCCCGGCGGGCCATGCGAGCTGGGGCATCCTGTCGATGGCCGGCGGGCCGGACGCGATCCAGCCGCCGCCGAGCAGCGTGGCCATGTCGGGGGCGGGCTTGCGCACGACGCTCAGCGAGTAGGCGGCCGCGGGTGCGGGCTGGAAGTGGCTGTACCCGTCGAACAGGTGCGGGCCGAAGAGGCCGCTGCCGGCAGCGATCTCGGTGACCGAGGGGTCGGATGCCGTGCGCTCGAGCGAACCGGTTCCGCCCCCGTTCACGAACTCGAGTTCGGTGAGCTCGCGCAGCGCCGCGACGACCGCGCCGCGACGCTCGTGCAGCTCGACCGTGGAACTCTGCTGCATCCAGTCGACGGCACGACCGAGTATCGGCTTGCCCGTGGGTCGGTTCACGACGCCCGCGATCTGAGCCTCGTAGGCCATCATGCCCACCAGCCGGAAGCCCGGACGGGCGATGATCGCGCGGGCGAGAGCCGTGGCATCCTCGACCGACTGCACGGGAGAGCGATAGACCCCGGTGTAGCCCAGGATCTTGGACCGCCACGAGGCGTTGAGCTCGAGCGAGACGCGGACGGTCTCGCGCTTGTCGGGTGCCAGCACGGAGTCGACCACGTCGAGCTGGTCGACCGAGTCGACCATGAGGGTGACGCGCGCCGCGAGCTCCGGTGACGTGGCGAGCCTGGCGAGCGCCGCGCGGTCGACGCTGGGGTACCCGACCACCACGTCGGTGATGGTCTCGGCCAGCCACAGCGCCTCGGGAAGCGTGTACGCCAGGACCCCGTAGTAGCCGGGCAGCTTCAGCACAGCGTCGATCACGCCTCGGACGCGGATCGACTTGGAGGCGACGCGGATGGTGGTGCCGTTCGCGCGCCGCAGCATGTCGTGGGTGTTGTAGGCGAGGGCCGGCTGCGAGATGACGCCGAACGGGGTGTCGAGGTCGGCGGTGGCGGCGCTGAGCGCCGGCCAGTACGAGGACGGGGTCAGCCAGGGCCGGCCGGTCGGTTCATCGAGGTTCATCGGACGCTCCTGATCGGGAGGACGGCAAGGGCGCCGAGGATCGCCGCGACCGCCGAGAGTACGAACAGCCCCGTGAACCCGGCGAGCGCCGCGACGACGATCGCGCCGAGCAGCGGGGCGATCGCCTGCGGGACGGCGGTGGCGATGTTCATGATGCCGAGGTCCTTCCCCCGCGTGTGCGGGTCGGGCAGCACCTGGGTGGCGAGAGCCTGGTCGACCGAGAGGAAGCAACCGTAGCCCAGGCCGAGGAGCCCGGCGGCGGCGAAGGCCACGCCGAGGTCGGGCACGAACGCGAGCATGAGGGCGGCGACCCCCTGCAGGGCGGCGGCGACGAAGACGAACGGGAGGCGGCGTCCGAGGCGGTCGGATAGCCTGCCGAGCACGAGCGAGGCGAGGATGACGAACACCATGTAGACGGCCGTGAGCAGGAGGAGGCTGCCCTCCGCATCGTCGACCTTGAGCCCGTACTGCAGGAATTGGAACAGCAGCGCAGTGCCGAACGCGTTGCCGAAGTTGACCAGCACGCGGCTGAGGAGCGTCCAGCCGAAGTCCGGGTACTGCCTCGGGCTGATCCAGAAGCCCTCGACGAACGTCCTCCAGTTGAGCTTCTGCGAGGTCAGCAGAACCTCGTCGCGGGTGACGAGCAGGAACGGGATGACGAGCACCACGAGCAGCACGGCGATGCCGACGTACCCGAGCACCTGGCCGAGGAACACGGTGGTGACGAGCACGAGCCCGAGGATGGTGCCGATGGCCTGCGGTGCGGAGATCCAGCCCGAGACGAAGCCGCGCTGGTTCACCGGCACCTGGTCGGAGATGGTGGCGGTGAGAGCCGCGGTCAGCACGCAGAACCCGGTGAGCGCGAGCGACCAGAACACCCCGATGCCGACCATGCTGGTCTGCAGTCCGAGCAGCACGAGCGAGACGGCGAAGATCAGCGTGCCCGCCGCGATCCACGGGCGGCGGCGGCCGAAGCGGCTCGTGGTCCGGTCGGAAAGCGCCCCCGTGAGCGGGTAGGCGATCAGCGCGCACAGCCCGGCGATGCCGGAGACCACCCCGAATGCGACGACGTTGTCGACCCAGTAGCTGGCCCTGAGTTGATCCTCGATCTGCTTCGGCAGCAGCAGCTGCACCGGTGTGAGCTGGGCCATCCAGATGCCTAGCCAGGCGGTCGCGAATACCGCGATCCAGCGGCCTGTGACCGCCCGGGTCGGCTCGGCGAACACGGCTGTCGTCATGATGCCCCCTCGGAGATGCGGATGGGTGCGGCGAGCGCCGCGAGCGAGTCGGCGGCGAAGTCGAGCACGCGCTCGGCAGCCGCGGTGTCGCGATCGGCGAGCCAGGCCAGCGTGACGCCGTCGGTCGTGGTGACGACGAGCCGGGCGACGTCCCGCACCGGCACCGTCCACTCGACGAGCGAGACGGCTGCACCCTCGACGAGGATGCTCGTGACACCGGCGTGGTACGCCTCGTACTGCTCGGCCGCGAGCTGCTCCAGCCCGGGCGTGCGCAGCGCGTAGTGCATCAGTTCCTGCATGACCATCTCGTGGCCGGGGTCGGCGATCACGTAGTCGAGGTACGCCTGGAGCCCTGCCCGGAGCGCCCTACGGATGTCACTGCCCAACCGGAGCGACTCGAACACCGACGCGACCTCGGCGTCGACGACGAACGCGACGACCTCGCGCATCATCTCCGAGTGGGAGCGGAACGCGTAGTGGAAGCTCGCGAGCGACATGTCGGCCTCGGCGACGATCGCCCGTGTGGTCGCCCCTGCCACGCCGTGCTTGGCGATGACCCGGATGGCGGCCTGGACGAGCATCTCGCGACGGTCGGAGGAGGGGATGCGCGGCATAGTGGGTCAACTGTCCCAGACGAACGACCAACACCGCAACCAGTGACGTTGCTGCGAATGCCGCATACACGTTTGACCTCCGCCCGGATCTCGTCTGGAATAGAGGTGGTGACCTCCCTGACCCTGCCATCGCGAGTCCTGCTCTCGAGCGTGTTGCTCGCGGGGGTTCTGCTGGCTCTCGTGTCGGTTCCCGCCCCAGCGAGCGCGGCCATCTTCGGCGTCACCACCCCGCAGAGCACCCTGTTCCCCGGCACGGTCACCGTCGAGGGCACCAAGGATGCCGGCACCATCGTCGACGCCGGTGCGGGCAGCACGTGCGACAACACCGACCCCGACCGGTGGACCTGCGAGCTGTCCCTCCCCGACGGCAGCCACACCCTCACGGTGACGCAGACGGCGGCCGACCTCACCACCGCCCAGCTCACGGTCGCGGTGCGGGTGCTGGGCGCGCCGGTGATCACCACGACCGGGCTCACCCCTGGCACCCTCAACGGCACGGGGTTCCCGGGAGCCGGCGTCGTGATCAAGGGCGACGTGGGTGTCTCCTGCCCCGACCCGGTTCTTCCCAACGGATCCTGGTCGTGCGCCCTGGGAGTCGGCACGGGCACCTACTCGATCACCGCGACGCAGACCTGGGGCAACGTGCCGTCCGAGCCCGGGGGCACCTCCTCCGCGGTGTCGGTGGTCGTGGACGCTGACCCGCCGGCGTTGCCCGCCTTCCTCTCCCCCGCGGCCGGCAGCCGCGTCACCAGCCAGCCCACGACCTTCAGCGGCACCGGCGAGAACGGTGGTCGGGTCGAGGTCTTCGTCGACTCGGTGCGCGTGTGCCTGAGCCCGGTGATCAATGGCGGCTGGAACTGCCCGGCCGTCCTGGTCGACGGGCAGCGCGTCGTGCAGGCTGCCCAGTGGGACGCGGCGGGCAACCCCAGCGGACTGAGCACGGGCTACGCGATCACGGTCGGAGCGGTCGTCGTCGCGCCGGTGGTCCCGGTGACGCCGCCGCGCAACCCGGCACCCGCACCCGCGCCCGCCCCGGCCGCTCCCCTGCCGCCGGTCACGCCCGCGCCGACGGCACCCTTCCTGCCGCCGCCGGTGGGCGGTAGCTCGGGCCTGATGCCCTTCGACACGTGGGAGCTCCCCACCAACTACGGGGCGGCGATCCCGAGCGCCTCGACCACCACCAGCAACACCTGGCTGCTCGGCCTCGCGCTCGGCCTCGGCTTCGCGCTGCTCGTCGCCCTGCCCCTGCGCCTGCTCGTGACGACCGTGCGGCGCAAGCGCGGGTACGACCTCCGGGAGGCCCCGGAGGAGGAGCCGTTGCTCGGCCCGAAGCTCACCGCCGCGCTCTTCCTCGTCGCCGCAGTGCTGCTGGCCGCTCTCGCTGGCGGCGTGCAGGCGGAGGCGCGGTACCTGCGGCTTGCGCTCGCGATCGGGCTCGCGCTCGCGGCCCTCAACGGCGTCAGTGTGCTCGCGGCGAAGCTCACGGGCTCCGCGTTCGGCTGGAGCACGGGCATCCGCCTCGCCCCTCTTCTTCTCGGCATCGCCGTCGTGACGGCCCTCGTGTCGCGGTTCGCGGGCATCCAACCGCCGATCGTCGTCGGGGTCGTGCTCGCGGTGCGGTTCGGGCCCCTCGTTGCCACCCGGGGGCGCGGCGTGGTGTCGCTCGTGGAGGTCGCGGTCCTCGTCGTACTCGGCTTCGCTGCGTGGCTCGGGCAGAGCGCCCTCGGTCCGGTGAGCGGTTTCCTGCCGTCACTCGCCAGCGAGACCCTCTCCGCACTGTGCATCGCGGCGCTCGGCTCCGCGATGGTCATGCTGCTGCCGGTGCACAGGATGCCCGGCCGCATGATCTGGGAATGGTCGCACACGGCGTGGGCCGTCGTCACCCTCGCCACGGCGACAGTGGCCGCCGTGGTGATCGCGGGCGGCAGCGGATTCCCTGTGCCGTGGGTGATCGGCGGGTCGCTCGTGTTCGCGGCGGTCTGCATCGGCACCTGGGCGTGGGTGCACTTCGTCGAGCCCCAGTTCGTCGACTCTGTCGGAGGACCGTCCTAGCCTGTCCCCATGGATATCGTGCTGATCCCCGGTTTCTGGCTCGACGGTGACTCCTGGAGCGAGGTCACGCCGCCCCTGGTCGCCGCCGGCCACACTGTGCATGCGATCACCCTTCCGGGCCTGGAGTCCGTCGGCACCGATCGCACGGGCATCAGCCTGCGTGACCAGGTCGACGCGGTGATCGCCTACGTCGACTCGCTGCCGGGGCAGGTCGTGCTGGTGGGGCACAGCGGCGGCGGGGCGATCGCGCACGCGGTCGTGGATGCCCGTCCCGACCGCATCGCCCGCGTCGTGTACGTCGACAGCGGTCCGCTCGCGCACGGCGGCGTCATCAACGACGAACTGCCGGTCGTCGACGGAGAGGTTCCGCTGCCCGACTGGGACGTCTTCGAGGACGAGGACCTCGTCGACCTCACCCCGGAACTCCGTGAGCGCTTCCGCGCGATCGCCAAACCCGAGCCAGTCGGCCCGACGAGCGACAAGCAGGTGCTCAGTGACGACCCGCGGCGCTACGACGTGCCGGTCACAGTGATCGCGTGCGAGATCGACTCCGACATGATGCGCCAGTGGATCGCCGGCGGGCACCCTTACGTGAGCGAGCTCGCCGCCATCAAGGACTACGAACTCGTGGACCTCCCCACGGGCCACTGGCCACAGTTCACCCGTCCCGCCGATCTGGCGACAACGATCCTCGCGGCGGTCGACCGGTAGTCAGCGGGCGCGCGGGTGCGCCGTCGTGTACATGTCCCTGAGAGTGTCCGCGGTCACCATCGTGTAGATCTGCGTCGTCGCCACCGACGAGTGGCCGAGCAGTTCCTGGACGACGCGCACGTCGGCGCCGCCCGCGAGCAGGTGCGTCGCGAAGGAGTGCCGGAACGTGTGCGGCGAGATGTCGATACCCAGGTCGGCCTTCTCCGCGGCGGCCCGGATGATCAGCCACGCGTTCTGCCGTGACACCCGCTGGCCGCGCGCCCCGAGGAAGAGCGCGGGGGTCGCGGTGCCCCGGGTGGAGAACGTCGGACGGGCACGCACGAGGTAGGCGTCGATCGCCGCCCGTGCGTAGCTGCCGACCGGCACGATCCGCTGCTTGCTGCCCTTGCCGAACAGCCGCACGATGTCGCCGTCCACGAGGTCGTCGACGTTGAGGGCGACGGCCTCCGACACCCGAGCTCCGGTGGCGTACAGCAGTTCGAGCAGCGCCCTGTCCCGCAGCGACTGCGGATCGTCACCGCCCGCGGCGTCGAGCACCGACTCCATCTGCTCGATCGAGATCGCCTTCGGCAGGCGCATCGCCAGCTTGGGCGGTTTGGTGTCCGCCGCGACGTCGAGGGTGGCGAGCGACTCGTCGACGAGGAACCTGTGGAAACTCCGGACCGTGGACAGCATGCGCGCGACCGACGATGCGGCGAGCGGCCGGTCGGGTCGGGTGCGCAGGTCGTGGGCGAAGGCCGTGACATCCTCGGATCCGATGCCCTCGGGCGTCTCGATGCCGCGACCGGCCAGCGACGCGGTATAGGAGTCGAGGTCGCGACGGTACGCCTGCAGGGTGTTGGCGGAGAGGCCGCGCTCGATGGAGACGTGGCGGAGGAACCTGTCGATCGCGACAGCGAGCGACGGTCCCGGCCGGGTCATCGCCGTTCGAGCGGGTGCCGCGGCCACGGGGCATTGGCGCGGCCCAGCGTCGACCAGCCCCGAGCGCGTCCCGCCGCGGCACTGAGCGCGGCGATCGCGAGGATCGAATTCTGCAGGTCGCGCGACAGCACAGCGTCCACGACGTCGTCGAGGGGCACCCAGCGGAGCTCGATGCCGGCCTCCTCCTCGGTGCGGCTGAACACCTCGGGCGCCGCGCTCACACCCCGGGCGAGGTAGACCCGCAGAACCTCGTTGCTGCCGCCCGGGCTGGTCATGAACTCGGTGAGCAGGTCCCAGGTCTCCGCGACGAGGTCCACCTCCTCGGCCAGCTCGCGCTGGGCCGCCAACAGCGGGCTCTCGCCCCGGATGTCGAGCAGTCCGGCGGGCAGCTCCCAATCGCGCATCCGCACCGGGTGGCGGTACTGCTTGATGAGCAGAACGCGGTCACGTTCGTCGAGCGCGAGAACCGCGACGGCGCCGGTGTGGTCCATGTAGTCGCGGACGATGTGGTCGCCCTCAAGCACGAACGTGTCACTGCGGATGTCCCACACGCGGCCGTCGTAGACGATGTCGCTCCGGATGATCTCCGGATTGAGGAAGTCGTCCTGCAGGTCAGGCATCGGCCGGCTCGGGAACCTCGAAGAGTCGGCTCGCGTTCTGGCGGTCGAGAGCGGCGGCGATGAGCCCGCGGAACAGCGGGTGGGCGTGGTTCGGGCGCGACCGCAGCTCGGGGTGGGCCTGCGTGCCGACGTAGAAAGGATGCACGTCGCGCGGCAGTTCCACGAACTCCACGAGTGTGCGGTCCGGTGAGATGCCCGAGAAGCTCAGCCCCGCCTCGGCGATCTGCTCGCGGTAGGCGTTGTTGACCTCGTAGCGGTGGCGGTGGCGCTCGGAGATCAGGGTGCTGTCGTAGAGGCCGGCCACGATCGAGCCGGGCTCGAGCGCAGCCTCGTACAGGCCGAGGCGCATGGTGCCGCCGAGGTCTCCGCCGGCGATGATGTCGACCTGCTCGGCCATGGTCGCGATGACCGGGAACTGGGTGTCGGGATCGAACTCGGAGGAGGACGCCCCACTGAGGCCCACGACATCCCTCGCGTACTCGATGACCATGCACTGCAGGCCGAGGCACAGACCGAGGGTGGGGAGGCCGTTCTCACGGGCGAACTTGAGGGCGCCGAGCTTGCCCTCGATGCCGCGCACGCCGAAGCCACCGGGGATGACGATGCCCTCGAGGTCGCTGAGCATGCGCGCCGCGCCCTCCGGGGTCTCGCACTCGTCGGACGGCACCCAGCGGATGTTGACCTTCGTCTGGTTCGCGAACCCGCCGGCCTTGAGCGCTTCGGTCACCGAGAGATAGGCATCCGGGAGGTCGATGTACTTGCCGACCAGACCGATGGTGACCGTGTGCTTGGGGTCGTGGACGGTGTCGAGCAGCGCCTGCCAGCCGTCCCAGTTGACGTCGGACGCCGCGAGGCCGAGCTGCTCGATGATGTACGCGTCGAGGCCCTGGTCGTGAAGCATGGTCGGGATGTCGTAGATGCTCGGTACGTCGATCGCGTTGACCACGGCCGCCTCGTCGACGTCGCACATGAGGGCGATCTTGCGCTTGTTGCTCTCGGAGACCGGGCGGTCGCTGCGCAGCACGAGCGCGTCGGGCTGGATACCGATGGAGCGCAGGGCCGCGACGGAGTGCTGGGTGGGCTTGGTCTTCTGCTCACCGGAGGCGTTCATGAACGGCACGAGGGAGACGTGCACGAAGAACACGTTCTTGCGCCCGAGCTCGTGGCGCACTTGGCGCGCGGACTCGATGAACGGCTGGCTCTCGATGTCGCCGACCGTGCCGCCGATCTCGGTGATGATGACGTCGGGGGCAGGCTCGCCGTTCGCGCCGGGCTGGGCCTGCAGGCGCATCCGTCGCTTGATCTCGTCGGTGATGTGCGGGATGACCTGCACCGTGTCGCCGAGGTACTCGCCG
>Ga0247740_1000120_pt1 | contig 40189 bp, 38 predicted proteins | sample UWRJL148409B2_FD_180942 | JGI IMG/M metagenome (GOLD analysis project Ga0247740, IMG submission 180942) | Plant litter microbial communities from Arlington Agricultural Research Station in Wisconsin, United States - UWRJ-L148-409B-2 | ecosystem: Environmental > Terrestrial > Plant litter >...
GGCTGCGCATCGGTCCGCTGCAGTCGGTCGGTGTGATCGCGAGCACCTGGGAGGGCTGGGGCTACACGGTCGATCGCACGGTCGTCGGACCGGTCATCCAGCTCATCGGCACCAATGATGCCGGCGCCATCCTGATCCTGCGCACCAGCGATCTGGCCACGACTCTGCAGGGCGAGAGCGAGTGCCGCCCGGTGTCTCCGGACGCCGCCGCGCTCGGCTAGCCGAACCCCGAATAGACTTGTGCGGTCCCCTTCCGCACGCCACCTTCGGAGTCGCATGTCTGAAATCACGACGGACGTCGTGTCCCACCTCGCGAATCTCGCGCGCATCGCGCTGACCCCCGAGGAGATCGAGAAGCTCACGGGCGAGCTCGGCGCGATCGTCGACTCGGTGGCGAAGGTCAGCGAGGTGGCGACTCCCGACGTTCCGGCGACGAGCCACCCGATCCCGCTCGTGAACATCTTCCGACCGGATGTCCCGGGCAAGACCCTCACGACCGAGGAGGCCCTGGCCGGCGCCCCGGAGCACGATGGCTCACGCTTCAAGGTGAGCGCGATCCTGGGGGAGGAGCAGTGAGCCTGATCACCCTCAGTGCCGCCGATCTGGCGGCCAAACTGCAGTCGGGCGAGGTCTCGTCCGTCGAGGCCACGCAGGCGCACCTCGACCGCATCGCGGCGGTCGACGGCGACGTCCACGCCTTCCTGCACGTGAACTCCGCTGCTCTCGAGGCCGCCGCGACTGTCGATGCGCAGCGCGCCGCGGGGGAGAAGCTCGGGCCTCTCGCCGGTGTGCCGATCGCCATCAAGGACGTGCTCTGCACGATCGGGATGCCCTCGACCGCCGGATCGAAGATCCTCGAGGGCTGGATCCCGCCGTACGACGCGACCCCGGTCGCCCTCCTCCGCGCCGCGGGTCTGATCCCGCTCGGCAAGACCAACATGGACGAGTTCGCGATGGGCTCGTCGACCGAGCACTCCGCGTACGGTCCGACCAGGAACCCGTGGGACTTCGACCGTATCCCCGGCGGTTCCGGCGGTGGCTCGGCCGCCGCGCTCGCCGCCTTCGAGGCGCCGCTCGCCCTCGGCTCCGACACCGGTGGCTCGATCCGCCAGCCGGGCGCCGTTACTGGCACCGTCGGCGTCAAGCCGACCTACGGCGGGGTCTCCCGCTACGGCGCTATCGCCCTCGCGAGCTCGCTCGACCAGGTCGGTCCCGTGACCCGCACCGTCCTCGACGCCGGGCTGCTGCACGACGTCATCGGCAAGTACGACCCGCGCGATAGCACCTCCCTCAAGGATGCCTGGCCGTCGTTCGCCGATGCTGCGCGCGAGGGTGCCCGCGCCGAGTCCCTCAAGGGACTCCGCATCGGCGTGGTGAAGGAACTGGACAGCCCCGGCTTCCAGCCCGGCGTGACCCAGCGGTTCCATGAGGCGATCGAGCTGCTCACGTCAGCGGGGGCCGAGATCGTGGAGGTCTCCGCCCCGCACTTCGAGTACGCCGTCGCCGCGTACTACGTGATCCTCCCGGCAGAGGCATCCAGCAACCTCGCCAAGTTCGACTCGGTGCGGTTCGGCATGCGCGCCAAGGTCAGCGGCACCGTCGAGGACGTCATGGCCGCCACCCGCGAGGCCGGTTTCGGTCCCGAGGTCAAGCGCCGCATCATCCTCGGCACCTACGCCCTCTCCGCCGGCTACTACGACGCGTACTACGGCAGCGCCCAGAAGGTGCGTACGCTCATCCAGCGCGACTTCGCCTCGGCGTTCGAGAAGGCCGACGTGCTGATCTCGCCTTCCGCGCCGACCACTGCCTTCAAGTTCGGCGAGAAGATCGACGATCCGCTGGCGATGTACCTCAATGACGTGACCACGATTCCCGCCAACCTCGCGGGCGTGCCCGGCATGAGCCTGCCGATCGGGCTCGCCCCCGAGGACGGCCTGCCGGTCGGCTTCCAGATCATGGCGCCGGCCCGCGAGGATGCCCGGCTCTACGCTCTCGGAGCCACCCTCGAGCGCCTGCTCGAGGAGAAGTGGGGCCGCACTCTGATCTCGCAGGCGCCCGCGCTCTAGTCGTCGACGGCGGACCGCTCGCGGTACGCGATCTGGTTCATCCGATTGCCGCAGCGGATGCTGCAGAACCGCTTCGAGCCGTTCTTGGACAGGTCGACGAGCACGCCGTCGCAGTCGGGGGCATCGCACACGCGCATCCGGTGCATCTCGTCGGAGCGGATGACGTCCATGAGCGCGAGCCCGATCTCGACCCGGATGCGCTCGGCGAGCGGTGCCTCGGGCGCGGTGGCGTGGAGGTGCCAGTCGTAGGCGTCGTGGCGGATCAGGTAGGGCATGGCATTCGCCTCGCGCATCATGCGGTTCACCTCGAGTGCGGCGGCGTCGCGGTCGAGGTCCCAGATCGCGCGGATCTGGCGGCGCGTGTCCTGCACTTCGGCGAGCTCGGCCTCGTCCCGGTCGAAGCGTCCGGTGTAGTTGAACGAGTCGACGAGGGCAGTCAGTTCCTCGGGCGTGGACAGCTCGTCGAGACCGGTCCGCGACGCCGCGGGGTGCGTGTTCGTGAGCGCGACCGTGAAGTCGATCGTGGCGATGGTGTCAGGGGCAAAAAGCAATTTGACTCCTTATTCTCGATAAGAGTACCGTCCGATCATGCACACCAGAAGCGGCATCATCATCGCGGTCTTCGCGTCGCTCGCGTTCGGCACCTCGGGTGCCTTCATCAAGCCGCTCCTCGAGGCCGGGTGGAGCCCCGCCGCGGCCGTCGCGCTCCGCGCCCTCGCCGGTGGTGCCCTGCTCGCGCCGTTCGCCATCGTCGCTCTCCGCGGCAAGTGGGCGACCCTGTGGCGCGGCCGCTGGCGCGTGCTGGGCATGGCGCTCGTGGGCGTCGCCGGATGCCAGCTGGTCTACTTCATGGCAGTGGCAAGGATCCCCGTGGGCACGGCGATCCTTGTCGAGTACACCGCTCCCGTGCTGCTGGTGCTGTTCGCGTGGGCGACTACCCGCAAGGTTCCGCGCGCGGTGGTGCTCATCGGCTCCGCGGTGGCCATCATCGGACTCGTGCTCGTGATCGGGCCCGGCGCGCTGGCCTCAGTCGACCTGCTCGGTGTGTTCTTCGCGTTCCTCGCGGCCATTGGCGCCGCCGGCTACTACCTCATCGCCGCGCGCCCGAGCGAGGGACTCCCTGGTGTCGCGCTCGCCTCGGGCGGGCTGCTGCTCGGGTCGCTCGCTCTGTTCGCGGTGGGGGGCATCGGCGTGGTCCCGTTCACGATGGAGTTCGTCGATGTGCCGTTCCTCGGGGCGACGGCTCCGTGGTGGGTGCCGCTCGGCATCGTGGTGGTCTTCGCCACGGCGATCGGGTACGCGGCGAGCATCACTGCCACGGGCATCCTGGGCTCTCGTCTCATGTCGTTCATCGCCCTGCTGGAGGTGGTGTTCGCGACGATGTTCGCCTGGCTACTGCTCGGCGAGACGCTCACGCTGTCGCAGTTGCTGGGGGGAGCGCTCATCCTCGCGGGCATCGTGCTCGTGTACTCGGAGCGCAAGGCGCGAGCCACCGTCGAGCCGCTCCTCGACACGGAGCTCGCCAAGGCTCCGTGACCGAATGGGGCAGGCTGACCCAGCCCCGTAGAATCGTCGGGTGGCTAAAGCTGAACTGATGGACTACGACAAGGCTCTCGAACTCTTCGAGCCGGTGCTCGGTTTCGAGGTGCACATCGAGCTCAACACGCAGACGAAGATGTTCTCCGACGCGCCGAACCCGGCCGCGGCCGGCAACGAGCCCCACGAGCCGAACACGACGATCACCCCCGTCGACCTCGGCCTCCCGGGCTCCCTCCCGGTCGTGAACGAGCAGGCCATCAAGTACTCGATCTCACTCGGCCTCGCCCTCGGGTGCTCGATCGCCCCGTCGTCGCGATTCGCGCGCAAGAACTACTTCTACCCCGACCTCGCGAAGAACTACCAGATCAGCCAGTTCGACGAACCCATCGCGTTCGACGGCCAGGTCGAGGTGGAGCTCGCCAGCGGCAAGATCTTCTCGATCGAGATCGAGCGCGCCCACATGGAGGAGGACGCCGGCAAGCTCACCCACGTGGGTGGAGCGACCGGCCGCATCCAGGGCGCCGAGTACTCGCTCGTCGACTACAACCGCGCGGGCGTGCCCCTCGTTGAGATCGTCACCAAGATGATCACCGGTGCCGAGGGCGATGCCCCAGAGCTCGCCAAGGCCTACGTGTCGGCCATCCGCGACATCGTGGTCTCCCTCGGTATCTCCGAGGCGAAGATGGAGCGCGGTAACCTCCGCTGCGACGCGAACATCTCGCTCTCACCGCGCGGCTCGGGCACGCTCGGCACTCGCACCGAGACCAAGAACGTGAACTCCCTCCGCTCGGTCGAGCGCGCCATTCGGTACGAGATCCAGCGTCAGGCTGCGATCCTCGAAAAGGGCGGCACGATCATCCAGGAGACCCGCCACTGGCACGAGGACACGGGGGTGACCTCGGCCGGGCGCCCCAAGAGTGACGCCGACGACTACCGCTACTTCCCAGAGCCCGACCTCCTTCCCGTTGAGCCTTCTCTCGAACTGATCGAGGAACTGCGCGCCGCCCTTCCCGAGGCGCCGAGCATCCGTAAGAAGAGACTGCAGCAGGCGTGGGGATTCTCGGACCTCGAGTTCCAGGATGTGGTCAACTCCGGCCTGCTCGTCGAGGTGGAGGAGACGGTGGCCGCTGGCGCCGCACCCGCCCAGGCCCGCAAGTGGTGGACCGGCGAGATCGCCCGCCTTGCGAACGCGAGCGGCGTGGATGCCGGAACTCTCGTCTCTCCGCTGCACGTGAGCCTGCTCGTCGCCATGATCGAGAACGGTGAGCTCACCGACCGCCTCGCCCGCCAGGTGCTCGAGGGTGTCGTTGCGGGCGAGGGCTCGCCCGCCGACGTCGTCAAGGCTCGCGGTCTCGTCGTCGTCTCGGACGATGGCGCGCTCATCGCTGCTATCGACGAGGCGCTCGCGGCTCAGCCAGACGTGCTCGAGAAGATCCGCGACGGCAAGGTTCAGGCCGCCGGTGCGGTTATCGGTGCCGTCATGAAGGCGATGAAGGGCACCGCCGACGCGGCGCGCGTGCGCGAGCTGGTGCTGGAGCGCGCGCAGCAGTAGGGGGTGCTGCGGTTTGTTGCTACCGCAACACGCCCACCCATAGTCCGTCGCGAGCGCGAGTCATGCCGACGTAGAGCTCGCGGCGCTGCATCTCGCGGCGTTCGAGTGCCGCCGCCTCCGTGGGCAGGTTGCCCCTCACGAGGTTCCCGCTGATGCCGGCGAGCAGCACCTGCTTGAATTCGAGTCCCTTGGCGCGTTTGATGGTGCCGACCTTCACTGCGGCCACGGGCGAACCGTCGTAGCTGTCGAGCTCGACCGTGGGGATGCCCGCGCGCGACAGTGCCAGCAACGTAGGGGTGAGGGCGTAGTGGTCGAGACAGAGAACCGCCACGTCGGCCACCTCCGTCCCGATGTCTTGCACGACGTCCCGAATGCGCGCGACCAGCGAGATGTCGTGATCCCGGCGTGAGAAGAACGTTTCCGAGACGGGGTCAGCCCCGGAGCGGGAGAACTCGGGCGTCGAGTCCGCCGGGTGCGGCCCTTCGATGTCCGAGACGTCGACTCCGTCGATCATCGACGACGCGAGCTTCAGGATCTCAGCGGTGTTGCGGTAGTTGGTGTTCATGACGACGCCCCGTCCGGCCAGCGAGATGCCCGCCTCGGCGAGGGAGAACCCGCCCGGATAGATCGTCTGCCTTCCGTCGCCGATGAGGGTGAGGCCGTCGGTGGTGTTTCCGACGAGTTGGTGGAGCATCTGGATCATGGCGCACGACAGGTCCTGTGCTTCGTCCACGATCACCGCGGAGTAGGTGTCGAGTGGCCGCTTGCGCAGGGATGCGTTGGCGAGCGTGATCACGTCACTGAAGTCGTGGATATGCGCCGCGTGCATCCGCTCGTCGTAGTTGACATAGAGCTCCCACATCGCCCGGCGTTGTTCGACTCGCAACTGTCGGCGTCGACCTGTGCGCGCGAGGTCGGCGTAGGGCTCGAACGTGGTGATCCCTCGTCCCTTGATGACGTGGTCGATCTCGTCCTTCCAATAGCGCGACGACTGATCGAGGCGACCGAGGGGGCCGGGCATCCCGACCTCTCGCCACGCCGCGTCGAACGCGGCGGTCGCCTTCTTGGGATCGAGAACACACGTCTCGCCCCGCTCGCTCAGTAGCCGCCGTGCGAAAGCGTGGACGTTGACGAAATCCACGCGGTCGCTCACGTCCGGTGCCATCCGCTTCAGAAGCGTCGAGAGCACCGCTGGGAGCGACTTGACGTAGGTCGTGACAAGGACGCGTCCCGGCCGCGAGCGAGCAAGGTACGCCGCGCGATGGAGGCCGACGACGGTCTTCCCAGTGCCCGCGGACCCGCGGATGCGAGACGGCCCGGCGAAGCTGCGCCGCACAAGGCGAGCTTGATCCGGGTGGAGGAACGACATCCAGTCTTCGATGGGTTCGGCCAGGATTCCGGACATGATGGCGTCGTTCACCTCGTCGAGTTCGATCAGCGCAATTGGCTGAGCGACGTCGGCGATCACGGGTTCAACGACGGTGAGCGAGGGCGGGGCAGCCGCCCCGAGAACGGGAAAGTGCCGCAGTGCCGCGCCGAGAACCGCATCGACCTGAGCCGACGTCAGCCTCGCGCCGCCCTTGGCGATGTGCTGCAGAACGTCCTGTTCGCCGATCACTTCCACAGTTCCGACGGCGGCCTTAATCCCCTTGCGTCCGGCGAGGACTGCGACCGCATGTACCTCTCCGGGCGCCAGTCCGACTGCGGCCATCACCTCTTCGGTCGCATAGGCGAGGTCGGCGAGGTTGTCGAGATCCTCCGTGACGTCCTCCTGGCCCCGGAAGATGCGCCCTGCCGCGATCGTCACTTCGCTCCACGCCTTGGTGTCGACGATGAAAAGGCCCGCTGGCCCGATCACGATGAGGTCGATCTGCGCGCGCCGACTCCCCGGCCACCCGCGATCGGGTAGCAGGGTGTAGCCCACTGCGCTGAGAGGTGCGAGGCGTCGAGCAACCTGCGCTTCGGTCGTCGCTGCGATGCTGTACCGCGCGGCGGTGTCTCGCGCATGCCGTGCCGCCTGCTCGTGCCCCTCGGCCATCGCGAGCTGTCGTCGCGATTCCAGGTGAGCGGATGCCCCTGCTGCAGTCAACGTGATCCCCGCGTTTCCCCGGCCGGCCACCGGTGGTTTCGAGTTTCACACCCGCGCAAGCTGAACGGAACTCCGCTTTCGGGGGCCAGCCCGCCCGAGGCATCACGCCAGCTCGGTTCCCGGTATCGTCGACACCATGCCCGAAGACGCCGAACTCATCGTTGAACTGCACATCCCGCTGACCCCGACCCCGGGCATCGGCGAGGACGAGTACCGGTTCCCCTGGATCCACGAGGTCGAGGACGCGATCGCCGAGCTCGAGGACAACGACGTGCTCGAGAACCACGACGACGGTGAGGAGTGGGAGGGCGAGTACGTCTTCTTCCTCTCGGGCTCGTCGGAGGACCGACTTCTCGCGGCCGCCGGGCGCCTCGCCAACCTCGACCGCGTGCCGGCCGGAGCCTATGCGGTCGTCACCGAAGAGGGCGCCGCGGGTCGCCGCATCGAGCTCAACGACTGACCAGCGCGCGCTGCTTCCCTGCCGCCCGCTGGGCGATCAGTCCCAGCCCGGCCGCCAGGATCGCGATGGCGAACGTCGGCGCCCACAACTCGGGGATGCCTAACGCGCTCCGGAACACCCCGATCCCGTAGTCCAGCATCTCGAGCGGGTACCTTGCGAGCACTCGCGAACCCGCGGCATTCGACACGGCGATGATGAGCGTCGGTCCCACGATGAGCAGCAGCAGTGCGACCGCGGCCGCGATCGCGCGACCCACGGTACGGATGCCCGCCCACGCGATCGCGAGCCCCACGAGTATGGGCGGCACCACGGCCAGAACTCCCCGCACCGCGTACAGGGGCTCGGGTACCACGACCACGCCGAACGGGATCACCAACGAGTTCAGCCACGGTCCGAGTGCGACGGCCGCGATCGCGACACCGACCACCACGCCCGCGCGGGGCGAGCGGGCGATGAGCAGGAGCACGAGCATCCCCAGCAGGATTGCGACGACTGTGCTGGTGACAAGTGCGCCGAGGTAGAACAGCGACTCCGTGCGCACGCTCAGCCCGTTGAACACGGTAAGCGCAGTCTGCACGAGCCCGAACACCTGGACAACCAGCACGCCGAGGATGGCCAAGCCCGGGCGAGTGCCGGTTGCGCGGAGGACGATGCCGGCGATGGCCGAGCCGATCACGATGACCGCGACGAGCAGCGACAACGCGTACTGGCTGAACGGGAGCAGGACGATCGGCATGTCGGTCGTCTCGGTCGCCCACAGGTTCTGGAGGGGGAGGCGGAGTCCGGTGATGATCCACGGGAGGAGCCCCGCCGCCGCCGAGCCGACACCGATCAGGAAGACGTAGACGGGCTTCATCGAGCCAGTCTCCCTCACCGCCGCATCCTCGCGGAGGTTCTCCACAGGGCGGGTCAGGGGGGTCGGGCGCTACGTGACCATGTCGGAAACTCAGGTGACTCACGTCCTCCTGGCCCCGACGCGCCGCCGGTAACGCGGTCGGCGGCACGAGTCGCCTGAGTTTCCGGCGGGAGGGCGGGGCGGGGCTTAGCGCAGCGCGCGCCGCACGGCCTCGACAGACGCGGCGACATCAGCGGCGTCGGTCGACCAGTTGCTCACCGAGATGCGCAGGATGTCACGGTCGTGCCACCTCGATCCGGACATCCACACCGCCCCGTCGGCGATCACGCGCTGGGTGACCTCGCGGGTGCGCTCGTCGGAACCGAAGGCGAGCGAGACCTGAGTGAATGCCACGTCGTTGAGCACCTCGACGCCGGGCAGGGCCCCGAGACCCTCGGCAAGGATGCGCGCGTTCTCCGCGAGGCCCTCGACGAGCGACACAACCCCACGACGTCCGAGGGACCGGAGGGCCGCCCACACGGGAACCCCACGCGCGCGGCGCGACAGCTCCGGGACGAGCTCGAACGGGTCGGCCGGCCCGCCCTCCTGCTGGATGAAGTACGCCGTGTGCATGCTGAATGCATTGCGCATCGCCTTGGGGTCGGCGACGATCGCCACCCCGCAGTCGTACGGCACATTGAGAGTCTTGTGCGCGTCGGTCGCCCACGAGTCGGCTTCGGCAAGGCCATCGAGCTCGGATGCCCAGCGCGGGCTCACCGCGGCCCACAACCCGAAGGCGCCGTCGACATGGACCCAAGCGCCGTTCTCGTGCGCGATCTCGATGCACTCGCGCATTGGGTCGAAGTTGCCGGAGTGGAGGTCGCCGGCCTGCAGCGCCACGATCACTGGTCCGTCGGTCTCGGCGAGGGCCAGTGCCAGCTCGTCGGGGAGCATGCGGCTCTGGCTGTCCGCGGGCACGAGCTGGGGCATCCCGAGGCCGAGGTAGCGGAGGGCGAGCTGGACCGACGAGTGCACCTGCGCTCCCGCGAGCACGGTCACGATAGGAGCGCCCTGCAGTCCGTGGGCGTTGATGTCCCACCCTACGCGGCGGAGCACCTCGCCCCTGCCCGCTGCGAGCCCGACCATGTTCGCCATGGTGCCGCCGGTGGTGAATCCGACATCCGAGCCCTTGGGGAGGCCGAGAAGGTCGACCAGCCACGCCCCGGCCGCCTCCTCGATCGCCGCAGTGGCCGGAGTGGCGAAGCGCAGGCCGTTGTTCTGGTCCCAAGCGCTGACCATCCAATCGGCGGCGAGGGCTGCGGGCAGCGTTCCGCCCATCACCCAGCCGTAGAAGCGGCCCGAGCCGATCGCCATGAGACCGGGTTCGGCCTTCGCGACGAGCTCGTCGACGACCGCGACCGGATCGATCGGCTCGGAGTTGAGGGGTCCGCCGAACTGTTCGAGCAGCTCATCTGCAGTGGCGGTGGGATGCACGGGGCGGGTCGGCACCGACCCGAGCCAGTCCTCCGCGTACACGCGTGCGCGATCGAGTGCTGCGCTGTACTCCGTTGGATCGAACGGCATGGGGTCACGCTACGCCCGCAGGGTAGCGGAGCGGAAGGGGCGGCGAGCCTAGCTCGCGGCCTTCGCGATCAGCGCCGCGAGCGTCGTCTCGTCCGCCGACGTCAGCGCAGTCACTGCGAACGACGTCGGCCACATGGTGCCGTCGTCGAGGTTGGCCGGGTCCTGGAAGCCGAGGGTCGCGTAGCGCGTCTTGAACTTGGCCGCGCTCTGGAAGAACAGCACGACCTTGTCGTCCTTCGTCCAGGCGGGCTGGCCGTACCAGGTCTTGGGTACGAGTTGCGGGGCGTTCTCCTTGACCAGTTCGTGGATGCGCGTGGCGATCTTCTTGTCGCTCTCGGGCATCTCGGCGATCTTCTTGAGAAGGTCCTTCTCGCCGGCCGCGGCCTTGTCCTTCTGCTTGGCCTCGGCCTTCAGCTCGGCGGCCCGCTCCTTCATGGCAGCGCGCTCGTCGGCGCTGAAACTATCGTTCTTCGTATCGGTCATGCGCCCCACCCTAGGTGCGGGTAGTACGTGAGCGCTTCTCCAGAACTGCTCAGCCCCGCCAGCTGCCGTCGTCGAAGTAAAGCTGCGTCGGCCGTACGACCATCGTGCCCCACTCCGCAGCGGGCGACCTCTTCGCCCATTCGATGGCCTCGGCGCGGTCGAGCACGTCGATCAGGAAGATCCCGCTCAACTGCTCGTCGGAGTCGTCCGGGGAGTCGACGAGCTCGCCGCCCCTGATCGTGACGGCCTCGACCACGCTCGTGAAGACCTCAGCGGCCACGAGCACGTCAGCATCGTCGAGGGCCTTCGCGTACGCGTCGAACGCGGCCTGGCCGTCAGCCATCTCCTCCGGGGATAGCGCTGCGCCGCCAGCCTCGGAGTAGTGCATCAACAGGGTGAATCGCATCAGCTGTCCTTTCGATAGTGGAGGTGTACCACGCCATTGCCGAACACTCGGGAATCCGCGAGAGCGAAACGCGCCGTCGCGGACGGGAAGAACTTCGTCCCACCCCCGAGAACGACGGGGTGGAGAACGAGGTGCAGGTCGTCGATGAGGTCGAACGCCTGCGCAGCGAGGGTCGGCCCGCCGATCGTGATGTTCTCCGAGGAGGAGCGCTTGAGCTCGGCCACGTAGTCCGGGAAGAACGCGCGCTCGAGCGTGGTGCGTGCGGTCGACACCTCGGGGAGCGTGGACGAGAACACGATCTTGTCGGCGTCGCGCCAGATCTCCCCGTACTGGTCCATGACGGGCGAGGTGGGCGGCAGGTCCTCCCACACCGCCATCGTCTCGTACAGCCTCCGGCCGTAGAGGTAGATCCCGTTCTGCCGCTCGAGGTCGTTGAAGAACTGGTGCACCTCGTCTGAGATGCTTCCCCAGTCGATGCTGCCGTTCGCGTCGTTGATGTAGCCGTCGAGGGAGATGTTGGCGGTGAAGCTGAGTCGGCCCATGTGCACAGCGTAGACATGGCCGAGCTCGGAGCGGAACCCCTACGTGCCTAGCCCCGCTCGTGCGCCCTCACGCGACGGTTCTGCCCGTCCTCCTCGAGCTGGACGAGCGACGAGTTGGCCTTCACGAAGTCGGTGAACGACCGGTAGCCGAGCTTCTTCTCGTCGAACCCGGCATCGAGGCGCTTCATCTGCTGCTTGAGGGCGGACGCGACCACCCAGCCGTCGACGTCGTCGTTCGACCGGGCGGTGAGGGCGCGAATGAGCACCTTGCGGGCATCCTTCTGCGGGTCGCCGTTCTCGTCGTTCGCCGCGGGCGCCGCTTCGACGAAGGTGACGGCTTTGGCGGAGGGCGCGGTCGACGTGGACGGGGCTGCGGCGGGAGGCGCCTCGGGGATGTCCGGCAGGTCGAGATCGCCGTAGTACGAGAACTCGTCGCACGCGTTCTTGAAGGCCGCGCTGGTCGAGCCCGCGACGCCGATGCCGATCACCGTGCGGCCGAGGCGGCGGGCGCTCTGGGCGAGCGGAATGTAGTCGGAATCTCCGGCGACGATCACCACGTGGGTGATGTCCCGCAGGCGGAACAGGTCCTCGACGACGTCAATCGCAAGGCGGATGTCGGCGCCGTTCTTCGTGCCCGAGGTGTTGAAGAGCTGCACGAGGTCCACCGCGTCGTTCACGAGCTGCTTCTGGTACCGGGTGTTGGCCGGCGCAGCCCAGTCGGCGTACGCGCGGCTGATCGCCACGGCACCGAACGACGACGCGTAGTCGAGGATCGCGCCGATGTTCACGGTCGCCTGCTCGAGCTTCTCGGCGGTCTTGCCGGCGCCGGCGCGTGCCTTCTCCTTGATGAAGCTGCCGCGCCCGTGCACGTTGTCGTACTGGGAGATGACGATGTTGTCGAAGTCGATGTAGACGGCGACACGAGTCTCTGCTGCCTCGGCCATGCGAACCTCCCAGTGCGGTGGAGTTCAGTCTGACAGACCACCGCTCCCAGCCTCAGCACGTAACGTGGGGCGGGTGCGACTCCTCATCCCCGTGCTCGCCCTCCTGCTGCTGGCAGGGTGCGCCCCGACCCCGGCACCGATGCCCGTTCCGTCGAGCACGCCGACCCCGACAGTCACACCGCCGACGCCGCAGTCGCTGCTGCCCATGCCCGGCACGGGCCTCGTGCTCGACCAGGTCGGCTCCTACTCCGATGACGCGCGTGAGCCGACGTTCCGCTTCGCCGCCGCCCACGTCGGCGGCGAGGGCGAGAACTTCACCTTCACGCTGCCCGAGGGAACATGGTTGCTGCGGGTGAGCTGCGCGACCGACGCGAGTGACAGCGTCGACGTCACGCTCGACTTCACCGACGGTCGACCGGGCGTCGAGTACGAGGCGTACTGCGGCGAGACCCCTCCCACCGGCATCGTCACGGCCACCACCCAGGGGCCTGAGTTCTCCGGCGGGGGAGAGGTCACCATGCGCCTCGAGTCCGCCAGCCGTTTCGTCGCGGCAGCGGGTCTGGTGCCCGTGGGCTGAGCGGCACCACGTTCTGGGGGCAGCGGCTCGAGCATCCGTTCTGTGAGTGTTGACGCATGCGGAAAGTTGTTCCCCTGCATGATGGGCTGCGCGCCCTCTACCCGCAGGCGATCGTGTTCGCCGGGGTCGGGTCGAAGCCGCTCGCACGTGAGCTCGACCGGATTCGCGGGCTGTTGGGGATGCCCGCGCTCAAGCAGAACCAGTCGTCGCTGAGTATCGCGGTGAGTCGCGACGGGCTGGCCATCTGGGCCCAGGCACCCGTGCTTACTCTCCGCCCGGCGCAGCTGGCCGTCGTCGCCGTTGAGGAGGGCGTCATGGATGTCACGGCGGTCGTGTCGCGCGCAACGGCATCCTTCAGCGTGCCCTTGGCCGTGCCCGCCGAGTCATCGCAGATCGCCGATCGCGTGCTGGCCGCGCTCGCCGGAGCGCACGCGTAACCCTCGCGGGTGGCACCGAGGCGGGTGGCACCGAGGCGGGTGCCACCGAGTTTGGGGTCTGTGGCCCCCGGTGCTCCGCTCACTATCTTCGTTGAGGGAATCACACGTTTTACGAGAGGCATTCTGTGTTCGGGGGAACCAACCGGCGCGCTCGCGCGCGCCATCTGGCAATTGCACATCGCGCGGGCATCTCGCGCACACTCGCCGCGGCGCTGGTGGTGGGGCTCCTGGCCCCGTTCGTGATGTTCGCGACGGGGGCCGGATCGCAGGAGGCCGCGGCAGTCACGTACGACGCCGCCGCAGTGCCCATCAAGTTCACCCAGGCCAGCCGCGTCGCCGTTGTCGGCAGCGGAACGGCCGCGGGGGACATTCAGAAGTACGTCGGCGCCGCGACGATCGCCGGCGTGAAGATCGACGCGGTCGTACGCACGGTCGGGCTCTCCACCGTGACGATCTCGAAGTTCGACGAGGGCAGCGCGGTCACGACGGCGCCGCCCGGCTCCAGCCTCAGCACCGACGACCTCTTCCAGCCGAACCTGAACGGCACCGGCAGCGAGTCGATGGTCACGTTCGAGTTCTCGTTCTACGAGAACGGCACCTACACCGGCATCGGCACCGGGGTTCCCGTGGTCCTCACGCACGTCGCGGTCAACTCGTACGACGTCGACGGCAACGGGGGAGTCAAGCAGTTCACCGACTTCCGCGGATTCCAGACCTACACGACCTACTCGGAGTCGTCCACGAAGGGGCTCGACATCTCGAGCCGCGGCAACGGCATCGTGCGCCTGCTCGACCGCGGCGGTGCCAATGTCTCGGCGACGTCGGGCTCGTACTCCTTCGCCCGCGTCAAGGTCAACTACGACCAGGTCACCAAGCTCACCGCCCGGGTCGGATCGCTCGGCACCGGAGTGGCCTACTTCGCCCTCGACTTCAGCGCCGGCGGAATCTGGACCACGAACGGCACCACTGCCGTCACACCGACGACATTGCCGAACCCGTTCAACTCGGCTCCCGTCACCCAGGACATCTCGGCGTTCTACGCCGCCCAGGGCACCGGATACGTGTTCACCTCGGCCGACTTCCCGTACTCGGACGTCGACGAGAACCCGTTCACCGCTCTCAAGATCGTCACCCCTCCCGCCCCGACCGCGGGAGCCCTCGAGTACCGCACCGTCGACGGCTGGGTGCCGGTCACCCCGGGCCAGGCCTTCACGACCGACGACATCGACACCGGTGCGCTCCGTCTCGTCCCGACCCCCGCGGGCGCGAGCTTCACCTTCCAGGTGCAGGACGGCCTGCTGTTCAGCAACACCGGCACGCTCACGTACACCGCTCCGGCGAACGCGCAGACGATCACCTTCCCGCAGCCGAGCGCCCACGCCGGCAGCTCATCGTTCCCGTCGGGCGCGACAGCCTCGTCGGGTCTCGCGCCGACCCTCACCTCGCAGACCCCCGGCGTCTGCACGGTGGCCGGCACTACCGTCAGCACCCTCGCGCTGCCCACGGGCGTCACGTCCGCCACGTGCGTGATCGTCGCGACCCAGGCGGGCGACGCGTCCTACGGACGGGCCCAGCCGGTGACAGTCCAGTTCGCGGTCAGCTCGCTGCCGTCGCAGACCATCACGTTCCCGGCCCCGGCCGACCGCCCGTTCACGACGACGCCGATTGCGTCGAACGCGACCACGTCCGCCACGGGCCACACGCCCTCGCTGACGTCGCTCACCCAGGACGTGTGCACGATCGCGGGTCTCACGATCGTCCCCGTCGCGCCCGGCTACTGCAGTGTGCGCGCCACGAGCGCGGGCGACTCCGGCTACAGCGCCGCGTCGCCCGTCACCCGCGGCTTCACGATCGAGAAGGCGGTGCAGACGATCACCTTCGCCCAGCCGACCGGATCCACCCTCGCCACCGGCTCGCGCACCGTGAACCCGACGACGGATGCCCCTGGCCTCACGCCCACGCTCGCCTCGAGCACCCCGGCCGTGTGCACCGTGTCGGGCTTCGCCGTCACCTACGTGTCCGCGGGCCTCTGCACGCTCACGTCGACCGAGCCCGGCACCGCGACCTACGCCCCGGCGGCGGACGTGACCCGCTCCTTCGTCATCCTGGACATCACCACCAGCGCCCTCGACGGCGGGCAGGTCGGTGCCGCGCACTCGCAGACGCTCGCCGTCGCGGGCGGTAGCGGGGGCGGCGTGTGGTCCACCCCTGACACGCTGCCGAGCGGCATCACCCTGGACCCGTCCACGGGCGCGTTCGGCGGCACCCCGTCTGCCACCTACTCGGGATCGATCACCGTCGTCTACACCGAGGGCGGGGCATCCGTCTCGAAGGTGCTGCCGTACGAGGTCGTCGCCGCTGCGGCCCCGAACCCGCAGACGATCACCTTCGCGCAGCCCGACTCGCACCCGATCGTCGATGCCGGGGTCACGCTGGCACCGACCACGGATGCCGTGGGCCTCGTGCCCGACCTGGCGTCGAGCACCCCGGCCGTGTGCACCGTGTCCGCGTTCGACGTCACGTTCGTGGCGACCGGCCTCTGCACCCTCACCGCGAGCCAGGCCGGGGATGCCACGCACTCCGCCGCGCCTGAGGTGAGCCGCTCGTTCCAGGTCTTCGAGATCACGACGACCGGGATCGCCGCCGGAACCTCCGGCTCGTCCTACTCGGAGACGCTCGCCGTCACCGGCAGCGCGGGCACCGGCGTCTGGTCGACCACCGTCGCCCTGCCCGCCGGGCTCACGCTCGACCCGGCAACGGGCATCCTCGCTGGAACACCGACGGTCGGATTCGACCAGGACGTGCCGCTCACCTACACGGAGAACGGCGGCGCCGAGACGGTAACGCTGCGCCTCGTGGTGGTCGTACCGCCCACGCCGCAGGCCATCCTGTTCGTCAACCCGGGCACCCAGTGGCTCGGTAGCGGTTCGATCACGGTCGCACCGAGCGCGGACTCGGGGCTGACGCCCACGCTGACTCCGAGCGCGCCGGCGGTCTGCACCGTCACCGGCGTCACGATCACCCTCGTGACCACCGGGCTCTGCACGATCACGGCGAGCCAGCCGGGTGACGCCACCCACTCGGCCGCGGTCGACGTGCAGCGCACCTTCCGCATCATGGACGTGACGACCGCTTCGCTGGCCTCGGGCCGCGTCGGGGATGGATACACGACCGGTCAGACGCTCGTCGGCGCCGTCGGCGGTGGATCGTGGCACACCGCCAGTGCGCTCGCCGGACTCACGCTCGATCCGGCGACGGGCGTGCTCTCGGGTACCCCGACGTCGTCCGGCGCGTTCTCCGTCGTCATCGAGTACACCGAGGACGGCGCCACCGCGTCGAAGTCGCTCGTGCTCGTGGTCGTCCCTGCGACGGTCGCGGCGGCGCCGGCGCCCGAGGTGACACCCGGCCCGACCGCGCCCCCGCTCGTCCGCAACCAGGGCGCACCCGCGGCCCCGGCGGCCCCCGCGGTCACGGCAACGCCGAAGCCGACGGCGTCGCCCACCGCGACGCCCACGGCCAAGCCGGCCGCGACACCCGGGAACACGACTGCCGACGACCTCGTCGGCTTCGGCAAGAACTCGAAGGCGCAGGTCGAGGTGATCGGTGCGAAGACCGTCGCGACCCTTGTGGTCGCGGCCGACAAGTCGATCGACACCACCGGCATCGCCGACGCCGTGCGGGAGGCCACCGGTGACGGGTCGGGCGAGTTCGCCCACCTCGTCAGCGCCACATCCGTGCAGCGTCCATCGACGGTCAAGAAGGTCGCGCTGGTGAACGACGACGCGTCGTACTTCACGCTCACCACCCTCGGGCAGGCGACGGTGCTCTCCGACATCAACACCGAGGCGGCGAGCGGCTGGATGCACTTCGCCGTCGACATCACCGGGTACAAGCCGGGCAGCACCGCGTACCTCGCGATGACCTCGTCGCCAGTGGTGTTCGCCTCGTCGATCGTCGGCAAGGACGGCACCGCCCGCATCGAGGGCGACATGGCGCTCGACGTGCTTCCGGCGGGTGTCCACCGACTCCGCGTGATCGGCGACCGCGTCGTCGGCGCGGTAGCGACGGACGCAACGGGCGCGATCATCCTGACCGCGGCGCAGCTTGCCGAGATCGAGCGATTCGACCAGGGCACGGATGCCGCGGTCCGCGCTTCCGGCGACAACGCGACCGGTGGCGACCACGTCGCCGTGCGCATCGTGCCGCTGGAGCAGCAGGTGCCGTGGTGGCTGGTCTGGATGCTCGCCGGCCTCGCCCTCCTGCTCGTCGCGGCCCGTCTCGCGGCGATCGCCGAGCGTGCAGCGGGCCGCTGGATCAAGCGCACCGTGCTCGTGCTCGCCGCTCTTGTGCCGATCGGTGTGGGGCTCATCCTCGACGAGCCGATGCTCAGCATCGTCGCCGCAGCGGTGGCGCTGGTCGCCCTCGTGCTCACGCGGGTGGTGCCGGTCGCGCGCCAGCGCGCGGTGGAGTCGTACGACTACGCGCCGCGCTTCGACACCAGCAGCGCCTGGCAGAACTAGGCGGTCGCGAACCGCTTCGCCGAACGCTCCTTCGCCTTGGCCGCCTCGGTCTCCCGATCCTTCGGGGGGCCGAAGGCGACCAGGTCTTCCAGGAGGTGCTGCGTCACGTGCGCGATTTCGTGCACCGCGCGGTCGAACGCCTCCTGATTGGCCTTGGAGGGTTTGGTCGAGCCGCTGATCTTGCGCACGTACTGCAGCGCGGCGGCGTGGACCTCGTCGTCATTGGCGGCGGGTTCGAAGTTGTGGAGGGTGTGGATGTTCCGGCACATGCCCCAACGCTAGACCGGGCATCCGTCGCTCGGAAGGGCCGCTCACCCTCTAGTTGAGCCTTAGCGACACGTACCCCGATTGCTCGACTGTCGGGTGACAATGGCTTGAGAGGCGCCCGGTACCGCAGCCGGGTAGGACTGGGGAGTCATGTCTGTACTGGCGAATGGGTCACGCGACACAGTCGATCGGATTGCCGCCGCCGCCGGTGGCGTGGTGTTCCTGCTCGGCATCGTGGCGATGGCGTTCGGCGCGTTCGCTCCCGCCGTCGCGGCGCCCGGAACTGTGAGCACGACGGTCGTCTCCAGCCCCATCCCCGGCGACCCGGTGACGGAGACCGTACTCACCACTGATCCGCCCGTGCGTCCGACCTCCACCCCGAAGGTCACGCAGGAGGTCACCGTGACGGAGGGCTCGGAGGCGGGCTCGGTCACGGTCACCACCTCGCCCGCCGTCGCGACCGTCGAGCAGCCGTTCCTCGGCAGCCGAGTCGCAGTCGTGGTCGTGCAGCTGCTGCTCATCACTCTCGCCTCGCTGTTCGTCGCGTTCGCCACGCAGCGCATCCTGCTGGGGGAGTACGGCTTCCGGCGCACGGCCTTCCCCGGCTCGCGCGGCACCCCTATCGACGAGGCCGAGGCCACCATCGTCAAGAGCGACGTGGTAGCCGCGACCGAGGCGGCCGACCTCTCCCGCCCTCTGTTCGAACGGACGGGCGTCAAGGATGCCCGTCTCCGCCTGATCCAGAACCGCATCGCCCTCGAACTCGAGGTGCGGAAGCTCGCCCAGGACAATGACGTGCCCGCGAGCCTCTCGATTCCGTCGCTGGTGCGGGGCCTGGTGGGCAAGAAGAAGATGTCGCCCAAGCTCGCCTCGGGTATCACCGCCCTCAACGACCTCGGCGACCGACTCGGATCGGGCGCGGAGATCACCCCCGACGCCGTCACACTGCTGACCGAGAGCTACGCGCAGGCGCTCGCGAAGATCGGCGGGAAGATCCGCAAGTAGCGCCTCATCCGGTGCTGCCGCGCACCACGAGCTCGTAGCCGACCGAGATCTCGCGCTGTGGGAGGTCGACCCCGCCCTGGCGCTCGACCAGCAGGGCGATGGCCTGCTCGGCGATGGTCTGCGTGTCCCACGCGATGGTGGTGAGTGGGGGAGAGCTGTACTGCGTCTCGTCGATGTTGTCGAATCCCGCTACCGCGACCGTGCCGGGAACCGCGACGCCGGTCGAGTTGAGGCGGCTGAGGGCACCCACGGCGATGACGTCGTTGAAGCACACCACGGCGTCGGGCGGCTCGGGCAGCGCCATGAGCCGGTCGACCGCACCCACGCCGTCGGCGCGCTGGTAGCCGTCGACGACGACCAGGTAGGCGGGATCCACGTCGATGCCCGCGTCGACCAGTGCTGCGCTGTACCCCTTGAAGCGCAGCGCGCTCGTGGTGAAGTCGGTGTGCTCCTCGATGCCGATCACGGCGATGCGCCTACGGCCCGAGGCGAGGAGGTGCTGGGTGAGGTCGTACGCGGCAGCGACGTTGTCCGCCGCCACGTGGTCGACGACATGGTCGAGCGACTTCTCGCCGATCAGGACGATCGGGGTGCTGTCGAGGCGCGAGGTGAGCTGGGCCGAGCTGAGCGCCTCGGGGTGAAGCACGATCCCGTCGACGAGGTAGGGGATGGTGCCGCCGACCACCTGGGTCTCGGAGTCGGTGGACCCGCCGGTCTGCTCGATGAGCACCGTCCAGTTGTGGGCCGCTGCGGCCTGGATCACGTGGCCCACGAGCTCGGCGAAGTAGGGGTTCTCCAGCCCCGGAAGGGCGAGGGCGATGAACCCCGTGCGTCCGGAAGCCAGGCTGCGTGCCGACAGGTTGGGTCGGTAGTTGAGCTCTGACAGTGCCGACTCGACCTTGGCCCGCGTGTGCTCGGTGACGTGCGGGTGGTTGTTGATGACGTTGGAGACCGTCTTCTCAGACACTCCCGCGAGCGCCGCGACCTCGCTGAGGCGCGGACGGGCCGAAGGTCTCGTTGTCGTCACGGGAAAAGTGTACAGCGCTGGAAACTGGTGCTGGACAGAAATTTACAGCGGTGTAAAGATGAAGATACTCCCCCCGGATGAATCCCTCTCGCACCCCACGAGCTCATCCCCCATTTGACTGACAAGGACGTCACGATGAAGAAAACCCTGCGTTACGCAGCCCTGGGCACAGCGGGCATCCTCGCTTTCGCCCTCGCCGGTTGTACCGGCGGAGCCCCCGGCGGCGGCAACGACGACCCGAAGAGCATTAGCTTCATGATCGGCAACCCCGAGGATCCCGCCGATCTCGAAGTCACCGAGGCCGACATGGCGAAGTTCGAGGAGGAGACCGGGATCCATGTCGATCTCAAGGTCATCCCGATCGAGAACGTGCAGACGATCGTGCAGACTCAGCTGCGTTCCGGCGAGGGTCCCGACGTGTTCGGGTACGACACCGGCCCCGGATTCGCGGGCGCCCTCGCCGACGCGGGGCTCGTGTACCCGCTGACCGACGCGTACGAGGAGTTCGGCTGGCCGGTGTACGACTTCGCGAAGGAGCGTGTGACTTTCGACGGTGAGATCGTCGGAATTCCGAACGACATCGAGACCCTGGGCCTCTACTACAACTCGACGGTCTTCGACGACCTCGGCATAGACCGCCCGGAGTCGACCGACGACCTGATGGATGCCTGCCTCACCATCAAGGATGCCGGGCTCATCCCCATCGCCCTCAACGACCTCGACGGCTGGCAGGGTGGCCACTACCTCAGTGTCATCCTCTCCAGCATGGTCGGATCGAAGGGCATGGAGGAGCTCATCGACGGCACCACGAGTTGGGACTCGCCCGTCGTGGTGGACGCGCTCTCCCTCCTGGAGGACTTCAACGACGCAGGGTGCTTCCCCCCGTCGCCAGTCGCGATCGACTACGACAACGGCAACGCCCTGTTCTACTCCGGGCAGGCGGCGATGAACCTCACCGGCAGCTGGCTGGTGCAGGACACCGAGCGCAACGTCGACTTCGAGGTGGCCTACATCCCGTTCCCGGGACCGGACGGCCCCGGCGTCTTCAGCGGCGGCCTCGGAGCCGGTCTGTTCGTGAACGCGACGACCAAGAAGGCCGAGAGCGCGCTCAAGTTCCTGGACTACATGATGACCCAGGAGCACGGCGCATGGGTGATCCAGAACACCCAGAGCATCCCCGCCTTCCCGATCGACACCAGCGGCATCACCGCGACGCCGCTGTTCACACAGGTGCTGGACGACGCCGCCAAGATCGCGGAGGGGACGAGCGATTTCGGCTACAACATCGACGTGCTCACGACCGCCGAGTTCAACCAGGCGATGTGGGACGGCGTGCAAGCCGTGCTGACCGGCCAGGCTACGCCCGAAGAGGTCGCAGCCAACCTCGAAGCCAACCGCTAGCCGCGCAGGAGCACCAGAGAAAATGACCTCCGCCAGCCGCAGCCTGGCACCCACGGTGACGAGGCGGGCGCAAGCCCGCCTCGGCATCGCCCTGGTGCTCCCCGTCATGGTCGTGACGGCGCTGTTCTTCCTGTTCCCCCTCGGCAACGCCGTCTACTACTCGCTGGTCGACTTCGACGGCCTCGACCCCAACCCGCCGTTCGTGGGCTTCGACAACTTCGCCCGGATGTTCGCCGACCCCGCGGTGTGGCACGCACTCGGCAACAACCTCATCTGGATCGTGGTCGGCACCGCATCGCCGATGGTGATCGGCCTGCTCGTCGCGATGCTCCTGTGGACCGTGCGCCGGGGCGGAGCGATCTACCGGGTGATCTTCTTCCTCCCGTACGTGCTGCCCGGTGTGGCAATCGGCATCGTATGGGGGTGGATCTACGACCCGGTGAACGGCCTCCTCAACCAGTTCCTCCGTGCTGTCGGCCTCGGCGCCTGGGCGACGGGTTGGTTGGGGGAACCTGACCTCGCGCTCTACGCGGTGCTGCTCACGGCCATCTGGGCCGGCACCGGCTTCGCTGTGGTGATCTTCCTCTCCGCGCTGCGGAACGTTGACACCGAGCTGGTGGATGCCTCGCGGATCGACGGGGCGAACAGCCCCCAGCGGCTGTGGTTCATCATCCTGCCGCAGATCATGCCGGTGTTCCTGATGGTGCTGACCCTCACGCTGGTGGGCGGGTTCAGCGTCTTCGACATCATCTTCATCATGACCGCCGGCGGGCCGTCCAACGCGACCGAGGTTCTCGGTACCTACGCCTACGACCAGGCGTTCGTGCTGAACAACATCGGGTACGGCACGACGCTCGCCCTTTTGATTACCATCCTGTCGGTGCCGATCGCGGTGCTGCTCAATCGTCTGCAGCGGCGCCTGTCGCTGCAGGGAACCGGGGCATGATGACCGCCGTAGCACCTGACCAGCGAGATCGCCGCATCACGGAACTCGCCGACCCGAACTCGGGCAACGACCCGGCGAGCATCCCGGGCGCCCGGCGCCGAAGCCCCGCGCAGGTGGCCCTGCACGTTCTGCTCGCGGGCATGGCGGTCTTCGTGCTCATGCCGGTCATCCTCGTGATCTCCACCACCCTGAAGACGCCTGCGGATGTACGGATCAATCCCTTCGGACTGTTCACGTCGTTCTCCTTCGAGAACATCGTCGACGCGTGGACCGTGGGGCGCTTCAGTGACTACGTGCTCAACAGTTTCCTGCTCACGGTGCCAAGCACCGCGATCGTCGTGGTGGTGTCGGTGATGGCCGGGTACGCGTTCGCCCGTCTGCCGTTCCGCGGCCGCACGTTCCTCTTCTACCTCGTCGTGCTCGGGCTGCTCGTGCCGTTCTTCACCTTCATGATCCCCCTGTACTTCCAGCTGCGGGGGATGGGCCTGCTCGACACCCTGCCGGGCGCGATCCTCGTGCTCGCCTCGACGGGTACCTCGTTCGGCACGTTCTTCATGCGCGCGTTCTTCTCCGAGCTGCCGCAGGAGCTCGAGCAGTCAGCCCGGGTCGACGGGGCGACTGAGGGGCAGATCTTCCTGCGCATCATGCTGCCGCTCGTCGGCTCGGGCATCGGCGCGCTCACGGTGTTCACGTTCCTCGCCAACTGGAACAACTTCCTGATCCCGCTGCTCTACCTGCCGAGCGGTGACTTCCGACCGCTCACGGCCGGCCTGTACATGTTCACGAGCGGCCGCTCCCTCGACATCGGGCCGCTCGCCGCGGGCACACTCATCACGATCCTCCCGATCATCGTGCTCTTCATCGTGCTGCAGCGCCAGGTGACGCAGGGGTTCATCTCCGGCGCCGTCAAGGGCTGATCCGCCTCAACCACCCCAGAAAAAGAGAGATACAACAGTCATGCCAAGAATGCTGAGCTTCACCTCAGTCCAGAACGCCGAGGTCGTCGACGAGGATTCGCGTCCTCTCGAACCCGACGAGGTGCGCATCAGCACGCTCTACTCGGGCATCTCCGCCGGCACGGAGCTGACCGCGTACCGCGGCACCAACGCCTACATGAACAAGAAGTGGGATGAGGAGCTGCGCCTCTTCGTCGACGGTTCCACCTCGTTCGAGTACCCGGTGAACGGCTGGGGGTACGAGGAGGTCGGCGAGGTCAACGAGGTGGGTTCCGACGTGACGTCCGTCGCCGTCGGCGATGTGATCTGGGGCACCTGGGGCCACCGCACGGAGACGATCCAGAAGGCCGACCGGGCGGCACAGCGCATCCTGAAGTCAGGCACGGATGCCCGCATCGGCATCTTCTCGCAGATCGGGGCCATCGCACTCAACGTGGTGCTCGACGCCGACATCCACGTGGGCGAGACCGTCGTCGTGTTCGGCCTCGGGGTACCCGGACAGCTCGTGGCGCAGATCGCCCGGCTCAACGGCGCCCGCGTGATCGGCGTCGACGGCGTGGCGTCGCGACGCGAGCTCGCGCTGAAGCTCGGGGCCGACCTGGTGCTCGACGCCAACGAGGGAGGCGTGGCCGAGAAGGTCCGCGCGCTCACCGACGGCCGTGGCGCTGATGTGTGCCTCGAGGTGTCGGGCAACTACCGCGCCCTCAACGAGGCCATCCGTACCGTCGCGTACAACTCGCGCGTGTGCGTCGCCGGGTTCATGCAGGGGGAGGGCATCGGCCTGCGCCTGGGCGACGAGTTCCACCACAACCGCGTGCAACTCGTGTGCGCGCAGATCTCCGGGGTGAACCCGTCGATCGACCACCGCTGGAACGAGTACCGGCTCCAGAAGACGTTCATCGACCTCGCCGTGAGCGGCAAGGTGAACGTGACTGACCTGATCAGCCACGAGTTCCCACTCGAGGAGGGCGGCGCGGCCTTCCAGCTGGTCGACACCGCGACCACCGACGTGCTCCAGGTCGTCCTCAACGCAAAGGCGGGCGAGTAATGGCCTTCCGCCTCGCCGCCCAGGAGTCCACGTGCGAGGGTGACACCCTCGTCGAGAAGATGGAGTTCGCGCGGTCCGTCGGGTTCGACGGCATCGAGCTCTCCGGCCGTGGCGAGGGGGTCTTCGTCGGCCGCGAGGCAGAACTCACGGCTGCCCGCGATGCAGGCGTCGTGATGCCGAGCGCGGTCGCCCACGTCGACTACTTCATGGGCGACTTCGATCCGGTGAAACGACGGGCGGCGATCGACGAGATGAAGGCGATGCTCACCACGCTCGCCGCGGCGGGCGGCAACGGATTCGTCGCACCCCATGCTTTCGGCCTGTTCTCCCGTCACCTCCCTCCGTTCACCCCTCCGCGCAGCGACGAGGACTCGAGGGCCCAACTGCTCGAGGCGCTCACCGAGGTCGCCGAGCACGCGGCGTCCGTGGGGACCGAGGTCTACCTCGAGCCGCTCAACCGCTTCGAGGACTTCGTGGTCAACACGCTCGCGCAGTCCTCGTGGTACGTCGACCAGGTGAACTCGCCTGGTCTCAGCGTGATCGCCGACACCTGGCACATGAACATCGAGGAGTCCGACATCGGCGCCGCGATCCGCGCCGCGGGGGATCGCATCCACCACGTGCAGCTCGGGGACAGCAACCGCCTCGAGCCGGGCGCGGGCCACTACGACTGGGACGAGACCCTCACCGCCCTCGAGGACATCGGGTACGACGGCTGGCTCGCGATGGAGTGCACGCTGAGCGGTCCCGCGCGAGAGGTGCTCCCTCGCGTCTCGGGCCTGTTGAAGCGGTAGTCGGATGAGGATCACGGTGTGGAACGAGGGCGTGCACGAGCAGGTGGACGCGCAGGTCGCGGCGATCTACCCCACGGGCATCCATGGAGCGATCGCGGAAGGACTGGGAGAGCTGCTCACCAGCGCGACGATCCGCACGGCGACCCTCGACGACCCCGAGCACGGGCTGAGCGCGGAGGTACTCGCGCAGACCGACGTACTGCTCTGGTGGGGGCACGTCGCCCACGACCGCGTGAGCGATGAGGTCGTGCAGCGGGTGCGCGATCGAGTTCTCGGCGGTATGGGGCTGATCGTGCTGCACTCCGCGCACTTCTCGAAGATCTTCAGGACCCTCATGGGCACGACGTGCTCGCTGGCCTGGCGCAACGACGCGGAGCGCGAACTGGTGTGGACGGTGAAGCCGACGCATCCGATCGCGCGCGGTGTCGGGCATCCCATCGTCATCGATCACCAGGAGATGTACGGGGAGTTCTTCGACATCCCGGAGCCGGACGACCTGGTCTTCATCAGCTCGTTCGCCGGGGGAGAGGTGTTCCGATCCGGGGTCACGTTCACCCGCGGACTCGGCAGGATCTTCTACTTCAGCCCCGGCGACCAGGAGTACCCCGTCTACTTCCACCCCCAGGTGCGCCGGGTGCTCGCGAACGCGGTGGAATGGGCGCGGCCCGTCGATGGCGCGACGATTCCGGATGTCACCAACCCCGCGACGAACTGGTTCAGCCCGTGAGCCTCGCCGACCGTGACGGCAACCACCCGAGGCCCCAGCTGGTGCGGCACGCCTACCAGCTGCTCGACGGCGCGTGCGGCTTCGCATTCGACGACGAGGACAGGGGGCTGGCCCAGCACTGGGAGCTTGCCGGCGATGACATCTTCGATCGGACGATCGTGCTGCCCTTCTCGCCGGAGTCGCCCGCGTCGGGCATCGGCGATACCGGGTTCCACCGCGTCGTCTGGTACCGAATCCCGCTCACCGCGGGCCATCTAGCTGCAGCAGGACTCGTCGTGCAGGGCGATCGAGTCCTGCTGCATTTCGGCGCGGTCGACCGCGTGGCCGATGTCTGGGTCGACGGCACGCACGTCGGCCGGCACGAGGGCGGTCAGACCGCCTTCGCGTTCGACGTCACCCACGCCCTGGCCGACGGCGACGGCCATGTCGTCGTCGTGCGCGCCGAGGACGACCCGCTCGACGCCGTGGTGCCCCGTGGGAAGCAGGACTGGCACGAGAAGCCGCACGCGATCTGGTACCAGCGCATCACCGGAATCTGGCGCAGCGTCTGGCTCGAGGCGGTTCCCGCGCTGCACGTCGCCGACCTCGTTTGGACGCCCGACGTGGTTCGGGGCTGCGTGACCGCCGAGATCCAGCTGAGTGCCCGCCCGCGCACCGCCGTCACCGTGTCGATCACGGCCGCCCACGAGGGCGAAACCCTCAGCCGGATGACCGTCGACACGACTTCGGACCGGATCTGCGTGACCGTGCCGATCGCGGCGATGCGCAACGGGCAGGCCCTCGACGAACTCCTGTGGCACCCGGACCACCCCACCCTCATCGACCTGACGGTGGGACTCGACTCCGGCGACACCGTCGAGTCGTACGTGGGCCTTCGCAGCGTGTCGATCGCCCACTCGCGAGTGCTCCTCAACGACCGCCCGTTCCCGCTGCGATCGGTTCTGCAGCAGGGCTACTGGCCGCAGTCCCACTTCACGGCCCCCTCGGTCGACGCGATGCGGGCCGAGGTCGAGCTCGCCCTCGCGCTCGGGTTCAACTCGGTGCGCATCCACCAGAAAGTCGAGGATGCCCGCTTCCTGTACTGGTGCGACCGGCTGGGCCTCACGGTGTGGGCTGAAGCTGCAGCCGCCTACGAGTTCTCCGGTCGCGCCGTCGAGCTCTTCGCGGCGGACTGGGCACGCATCGTGCGCAGCCAGCAATCGCACCCGAGCGTGATCGTGTGGGTTCCGTTCAACGAGTCGTGGGGCATCCAGCACGTCGCCCACGACCCGGCGCAGCGGGCCTACTCGCGCTCCCTCACGGAGCTGACCCGCGCGCTGGATCCCTCCCGGCCCGTCATCTCCAACGACGGATGGGAGCACACCGACTCCGACATCATCACGATCCACGACTACGAGTCGTCGGGCGAGGTCCTGTCCGCCCGGTACGGCGAGCACCTCGACGAGGTGCTGGCCGGCATCGGGGGCCCCGGGCGGCGCGTGAATCTCGCCGCCGCCTCGGACGCGCCGGTGATGCTCACGGAGTTCGGTGGCGTGCGGTTCGGCGGAGAGGGTTGGGGGTACTCCTCCTCCGACACGGTCGAGGGTTTCCGTGCCCGGGTGGGTGAGATCTTCGCCGCGGTGCACGGCTCGCCCGGGCTCTCGGGCTTCTGCTACACCCAGCTGACCGACACGGCGCAGGAGGTCAACGGCCTGTGCGATGAGAACCGGGTGCCGAAACTGCCGGTCGAGGTCATCCGCGCGATGGTGGGGGGTACCGGTACGGTGGCGGTGTGAAGCCCTGGTATCGCCGTCCCGCTCGCGTCATCCCGCTCGGTGCCCTCGCCCTCGGCGCGATCGCCGCCCTCGTCTGGACGTTCAGTCCGTGGCCGGCCGCGCTGCTCATCCGCGCGATGTTCGAGAAGGGCGCCGCTGACACTGTCACCGAGATGCAGCCGTACGCCCCGGACGGTGGACTTGAGCAGACCCTCGATGTGCAGTACGGGGCATCCGGCGCCGACACCACTCTCGACGTCTTCGCTCCGACCGGCGCGGCCGAGCCGCTCGCGACCGTGGTCTGGATCCACGGGGGAGCGTGGATCTCCGGAGACAAGTCGAACGTGCGGCCCTACGTGAGGATGCTCGCCGCGCAGGGGTACGCGACGGTCGCCCTCAACTACACCGTGGGGCCCGAGGCGACCTACCCGACGGCGCTCACGCAGCTGAACGACGCGCTCGCGTTCCTCGTCGAGCACGCCGCCGAGTACGACATCGACCCGGACCGCATCGTGATTGCGGGGGACTCCGCCGGGGCGAACCTCACGAGCCAGCTCGCGACACTGGTGACGTCGCCCGATTACGCGGAGCTCGTGGGGATCGAACCTGCGCTGACTGCGAACCAGTTGCGCGCGGTCATCCTCAACTGCGGCATCTACGACGTGAGCGAGATCCCGAACGCGCCGGGCATCGGCGGGTGGGGGTTCCGGGTCGCGCTGTGGGCGTACCTCGGGGAGAAGGACTGGACGAACACCGCGGGCGGGCAGCAGATGTCGACGCTCGACTACGTGACCGAGGACTTCCCCGAGGCGTGGATCTCTGGCGGCAATGACGACCCGCTCACGCCCGCGCAGTCGGAGAAGCTCGCGGCGAAGCTCGACGGGCTGGGCGTTCCGGTGGAGACCGTGTTCTACGACAGGGCGCACGTGCCCGCTCTGCCCCACGAGTACCAGTTCCACCTCGACTTCGCGGACGCCCGAGCGGCCTTCGACTCCACGGTGGCGTTCCTCGACCGCGTCACGAAATAGGGTCGACGGGCCGTTCGACCCCGCCCCTATCGTGAAGCGTCCTCAACACGCTAGTTTCAGCGCATGGATCTGGGTCTCACCGGGAGAGTCGCCGTCGTCACCGGGGCGAGCAAGGGCATCGGCCTGGCGATAGTGCAGGGGCTCGTCGCCGAGGGAGCTCTGGTCGTCGCGGGCTCGCGCTCGTCGTCGCCCGAGCTCGACGAGTTGGTCGCGGGCGGATCGGTGCTGTTCGAGAGCGTTGACCTCGCTGACAAGGATGCCCCGGCACAACTCGTGGCACGGTCCTCGGAGTTCGGCGGCCTCGACATCCTCGTGAACAACGTCGGCGCTGTCGCCTTCCGGTTCGAGGGATTCCTCGCCATCACCGACGAGCAGTGGCTCGACACCCTCAACCTCAGCTTCCTCGCGGCAGTACGCACCACGCGTGCTGCCATCCCGCTGCTCATCGAGCGCGGCGGCGGCAACGTGGTCACCATCGGCTCGGTGAACGCGTTCCTGCCCGACCCGCCCGTCGTCGACTACTCCGCAGCCAAGGCCGCGGTGTGGAACCTCTCGAAGTCGCTTTCGAAAGAGTTCGGGGCACAGAACCTCCGGTTCAACACCATCAGCCCCGGGCCGGTGGCGACCCAGCTCTGGCTCGGCGAGCAGGGTGTCGCCGCCACGGCCGCCCGCGCGATGGGAGTCGACTTCGACACGGCCCGCGACCGTGTGGTCGCGAGCCAGGGCGGCTTCTCGACCGGGCGCTTCACCCAGCCCTCCGAGGTCGCCGACCTCGTGCTCCTGCTCGCGAGCAACCGCGCGGGCAATGTCACCGGGTCCGACTTCCTCATCGACGGCGGCCTCATCAAGACCCTCTGAACCAGACCCCGAACCACCCAACCCGAAGGAGAAACAATGGCCAAGAACGTCGTCTTCATCCACGGACTGTGGATTCACTCGAGCGCGTGGCAGCCGTGGCAGGATCTGTTCGAGACGAAGGGCTACACGACCACCGCGCCGGGATGGCCGGGTGACCTCGACACCGTGGCGGCGACGCGGGAGAACCCGCACGGACTCGACAACCAGGGCATCGCCGAGATCTGCCACCACTACGCCAACATCATCGACGGCTTCGACGAGAAGCCGATAGTGATCGGGCACTCCTTCGGCGGGCTCATCGCGCAGGAGCTGCTCGCCAACAACCTGGTCTCTGCGGCGGTCGCCATCGATCCCGCTCCGATCAAGGGGGTGAAGGTCATCCCCTTCGCGCAGCTGAAGTCGGGCTTCCCGGTGCTGGGCAACCCGGCGAACAAGCGGCGGACCGTCTCGCTCAACGACAAGCAGTTCAAGTACGCGTTCGGCAACATGCTCTCGGACGCCGAGTCCAACGCGCTGCACGACGCGTGGACGATCCCGGGACCGGGCCGCCCGCTGTTCGAGGACGCTACCGCGAACTTCGTGCGCAACTCGCCCGCCGCTGTCGACAGCCACACCGCGGTCCGCGGCCCGCTCCTGCTCACCTCCGGCAGCGAGGACCACACCGTTCCGAAGGTCGTGACCGTCGCGGTAGCGAAGCTCTACGCCGACAACACCTCCTCGGTCACGGAGTACCACGAGTACGAGGGCAAGGGGCACTCGCTCACGATGGACAGCGGCTGGCGCGACGTGGCGGACGACGTGCTGGCCTGGCTCGAGGGCAAGGGCCTCGGCCCGCAGTAGATCGGCGGGATTCTTGCGGCCCTGAGGGGCAGACATCGGCGGCAGTTCGGGGTTACGGTAACCCACATCCCGAGTCCCGCCGCCGATGAAAGGAATCCCATGACTGACCTCTCAACCCCGACCATCGTGTTCGTCCACGGAGCATTCGCGGATGCCTCCGGCTGGGCCGCCCCGGTGATCACCCTGCGCAACGAGGGCTATCCGGTCTATGCGCCCGCCAACCCCCTGCGCGGCCTCGGCTTCGACGCCGCGTACATCCGATCGTTCCTCGAGACCGTCCCGGGGCCGATCGTGCTCGTGGGCCACTCCTACGGCGGTGCCGTGATCACCAACGCGGCCGCGGGCAACAGCAACGTCAAGGCGCTCGTGTACATCGCCGCCTTCGCCCTCGACGAGGGCGAATCGGTGGGTGCCGCCAACACGCTCGGTGGTGGGAACGCGGAGATCGTGAACCACCTGGTCATCCGCCCGTACCCGGGTGCGGCATCGGGCGACGCCGACGCCTACATCGACCCGGACGTGTTCCACGAGTACTTCTGCCAGGACCTCGACGACGTGCAGGGCGCCGTGATGGCGCTAACCCAGCGGCCCGGGTCGTTGGGTTCGCTCGCGGAGCCGTCCGGAGTTCCCGCTTGGCGGGACACCCCGTCGTGGTACTTGGTCGCTGGGGAGGATCGCATCATCCCGCCCGCCGCCGAACGCGAGATGGCCGCCCGTGCGGGAGCCCGCACCGTGGAGATCGACAGCTCGCACGTTCCGATGATCAGTCACCCGGACGAGGTCGTGGAACTCGTGCACGAGGCGATCGCGAGTATCAACGTCTCAGCGTAGAAGGAACGCGATAGCGGCGTCGCGGAAGCCGCGCGACGCCGGAGCGTTGAAGTGGTTGCGTCCGGGGATCTCGTAGAACGTGCCGTCCGGTGACGCGGCGCACAGTGCCCGAGACTTCTCGAGGATGCTGTCCTCGCTGCCGGTCGCGAAGAGCACGGGCTGGGAGGGCGCGTTGTCGACGGTCGGCTGCTCGCCGTCGCGCATCCCCTCGACGAGGCTGATCAGGGCCGTCATGTTATTCCCCGGGATGCCCGCCGCCATCTGCACGTACGCGGCGGTGAGACGGTCATCCGGAGTCGTGCCGTCGACGATGAACCGCCGAGCCTCGTCGATGCGGAAACGGGTGAGCGGGTCGCCGTCGGGGATGCCCCCGAGGACCGCCCGGGTGATGCGGTCGGGGAACTCGCGCGCGGACTTCCATCCGACCCGTGCACCGAGCGAGTAGCCCACGTACTGCACCTCGTCGAGCAGGAACGTGTCGAGCACCGAGAGCACGTCGTCGGCCAGGATCTGCATCGTGTACTGCTCGGGGTGGTGCGGCTTGTCGCTCGCGCCATGGCCGCGCTGGTCGATAGCGATCACGTGGTACTTCGCCCGCAGGAGGTCCCGCACCCAGCCGGTGAGGTTCCAGTTGCCGAGCGCGCTCGAGGCGAACCCGTGCACGAGCAGCACGGTGGGGGAGTCGCCGTCGCCCCACTCGTAGGTCGCTATCTTCGTGCCGTCGGCGGCGACCACCGCACGCGGTGCAGGGGCTTCCGGGTTCGGCATGGATCCCATTGTGTCGGTTGCCGGTCGTAGCTTGGCGTACGTGCCGGAGCATGTCGAGACCTGGTGGGCGCGACGCCAGTGGTCGAAGGCTGCCCCCGTACCGTACCCGATCGGCTCCTACCGGGAGTTCTGGGAGACCTACCCGGTGCTCGTCAACCAGTTCCACCCCGACCTCAACAATGGCATCGTCATCTCGCAGGTGCCGCCCGCCGCCGATGTGTACCTGCTCTGGCAGTGCGACGTGGGCCACCTGTTCGTCGCCACCCCGACCGAGCAGCGGCTCCGCCCGGGACGCTCCCGGCGGCGCTCGACGTGGTGCCCCGACTGCTCAGCGCTCGCCGGAGCCGGTCGGCCCGCCAAACCCCGCACGACCCTCTGCGCGAAGTCGGTGGCGGAGCACTACGCCGTGGGTGAGGCGTTCCAGAGCGAGTGCGCCCCGCGTCCGGCGTCGGCGGCGGAGGATCTGCTGCGCCACAAGCTCATCGCCAGACTGCCCCTGGTCGAGTCCAACGCCGTGCGGGTGTCGCGCCCCTTCTTCACGCACCTCGAGGTCTGGCCCGACCTCGTACTGCCCGACTTGCGCGTCGCGATCGAGTACGACACGACCGGCCGCGACGGTCTCGAGCACGTCGGCAAGCGCGAGCTCGTCGACATCCGCAAGGATCGGCTGCTGCGGGCGGCGAAATGGGAGGTGGTGCGGGTGCGCACCGGCAAGCTCAAGCCGATCGGCCCGTTCGACGTGCACGGCGGCACCTCGTCGCGCACGGTCGACCGGGTGCTCGACCGCCTGCGCGAGATCCGCGGCGATCTGATCGTGAACGCCTGGCTGTCTTAACCCGCCGAGCCCCCGACCTCCCGCCCGGCGTTCTCAATCCGTTCGTTCACCGTGTGTAGGACACCAGCCGCCGCCGCGGGCTGCACCTGCCCGACGGGCTGCTCGGTCGAAAATGCAGGAACTTTCGTTCGAAAGCGTGATTGCGGCCCGCTTCTCGTCGGCCGATGTTGGAATCTCCTGCGTTTTCGGATGGGCGCGCGCGGCTTCTCGCCCGCCCGGTGCGTCCTACACGCGGTGAATGTCTGCTCGTGGGGCCGGCGGCGGACGCGGTGAGGCGGAGGAGGGGCGCGCGGAGGTGAACAACAGCTGTACAAGTCAGCGCCCGCTCTCACGCCGCTCATAGGAACTGCATAGGCCGAGCCGTCGTAATGGTGTCCATGAACCAAGCCATCATGATCGGGATCGACCTCATCGCCATCGCAGTGATGACCTTCGGCCTGTACTTCCCCCGCCACCGCCGGCGCGACCTCGTCGTCGCGTACCTCGTCGTCAACGTCGGCGTGCTCGCGGTCGCGGCCATGCTCGGCACCACGACAGTGGGCCTCGGAGTCGGACTCGGCCTCTTCGGCGTGCTGAGCATCATCCGGCTGCGGTCGTCCGAGATCACCCAGCACGAGCTCGCGTACTACTTCGGCGCGCTCGCCGTCGGCCTCCTCGCCGGGCTCTCGACAACCATCAACCCCGTCGTGATCGTCCTCATCGTGCTCGTCGTCGCCGTGCTGGCAGTCGGCGACAGCCCCGCGCTGTTCCGCCGCTACCGCATGCAGACGATCGTCATGGACACCGCCTTCACCGACGAGCGCGTCCTGAAGATCGAGCTCGAACGGATGCTCGTTGCCAAGGTGCACCGCGTGAACGTGATCCACCTCGACACGGTCAACGACACCACCACGGTCGAAGTCCGCTTCCAGGTGCTCGACACGGCGGACACCGCCCGCACCCACGAGGCGCTGCACGTGAACTCGGTGCAGCGATGAGCCTCGCCGAATTGCAGCCCATCGGCCTCGAGGAGCTCATCGAGAAGGCCGCGCTCCAGACCCGGGTGGACCGCAAGTACGTGCTCGGCCGCCTCGAGGCGGCGGAGGTGCTGGCGGCGCTCGACCCCGGCACGCGCATCCTCGAGATCGACGGCGCGCGGTCATCGGCGTACGAGTCCGTGTACTTCGACACCCCCGACCTGCTGAGCTACCGCATGGCCGCGCACGCCCGGCGCCGCAGGTTCAAGCTCCGAACCCGGTCGTACGTCGACACCGCCGAGGCGTGGCTCGAGGTCAAGACCCGCGGCGCTCGCAGCACCACGGTCAAGGACAGGCTCGCGTACGACATCGACGACCGCGACATCCTCACCGCCGACGGCCGCCAGTACGCGGATGCCGCACTCGACGGCCTCGGACTGCAGGGCGACCAGCTCGACCTGCGCCCCACGCTCGTGACCCGGTACCACCGGACGACGCTCTTCCTTCCCGCATCAGGGAGCCGGGCGACGATCGACACCGACCTCAGCTGGGAGGTCGACGACGGGCGTGTGCTCGAGACGCCGGACCTGGCGATCATCGAGACCAAGTCGGGCACGCGCACGTCGGAGGTCGACCGCCTGCTGTGGTCGTACGGCCACAGGCCCGCCACCATCTCCAAGTTCGGCACGGGCCTCGCCGCCCTGCGATCAGACCTTCCCTCCAACAAATGGGCGCGCGTACTCCGCCGCTACTTCAGAACGGACGCATCATGAACCACCCCCGCTACATGCTCACCGCCGCAGGGCTTCTGCTCGGCAGTCTGGTCCTGGCCGGATGCACGGCCGCCTCGGTGCCCGCAACGACGAGCCCGACCACTACTCAGGAGACCACGGCAACGACCGTCGTGGTCGACGCGACCCTCACCGCCGCCGACGCGATGGCCGCGAACGAGGACTACACGACGGTGAACGACGACGAGTGGTCGATGGATGGCGCGACCACCATCGACCTCGACAGCCAGAGTGGCACCGTCACCATCGATGCCGCCGGCACCTACGTGATCTCGGGCGACCTCGACGGACAGGTGGTCGTAGCGGCCCCGGAGGGCGCACTGGTCGCAATAGTTCTCGATGACGCCACCATCACGTCGACGACCGGACCGGCGATCTCTGTCGAGTCGGCGGACGATGTCGTCGTCTCCCTGGCGGGCTCGAACACCCTCAGCGACGCATCCTCCTACGCGGACGACGCCGATGCGAACGCCGCGCTGTTCAGCGAGTCCGACCTCACCATCACGGGCGAAGGCTCGCTCACAGTGGAGGGCAACGGCAACGACGGCATCACCAGCGAGGACGACCTGGTCATCCTCTCCGGCGAGATCACAGTCACCGCGGTCGATGACGGACTGCGCGGCAAGGACTCGCTCGTGATCGAGGGTGGCAGCGTGACGGTCGACGCCGGGGGCGACGGCCTCAAGTCCGATAACCCCGACGAGCCGACTCGGGGCTACATCTACATGACCGGCGGCTCGGTATCCGCGACCGCGGGCGACGACGGCTTCTCCGCGACGACCGACCTCATCGAGACGGGCGGCATGATCGACATCACGAGCACCGGCAACGGGCTGAAGGGTGACGCGCTGGTGCTGCTGGAGGGCGCCGACGTCACCGTCGACGCCGCTGACGACGCCATCAACTCGAACGGACAGGTGAGCATCAACCTCGGCACTGCGACCGTCTCGTCGGGCGATGACGGCATCCACGCGGACGGGGCGATCTTCATCGACGGCGGAACGACCACCGTCACGAACTCGGAGGAGGGCATCGAGAGTCTCGCCATCACGATCAACGCGGGGGATGTCTCCGTCACCTCGAACGACGACGGGATCAATGCTTCCGCCGGAACCGTCGAGGGCGGCTCGGAGCAGGACGACGGCTCGCTCCTGACCGTCAACGGCGGCAACGTCATCGTCAACGCGGCGGTCGACGGAATCGACTCAAACGGATCCGCGGTCCTGAACGGTGGAACGGTCGCCGTCCTGAGCGGGGGCGGCGGGGGAACCTCCGCACTCGACGTCAACGCGTCCGTCTCGGGTACGGGCGGGTGGCTCGCCGCGACCCTCTCCGGCTCGGCCGGCGACACCGTCACGGTCACCGACTCCGCGGGAACGGTCGTGGCGAGCTACACGACGTCCGCGTCGTTCGGCTCCGTCGCCTTCGTGAACGCGGGGATTGCCGCGGGCGGCAGCTACACCGTCTCGACGAGCGCGGGCTCGAGCGCGACCGTCACCGAGGGCGTGAACTCCGCGGAAGGCGGCATGGGCGGCGGCGGCCAGGGCGGCGGCCCCGGCCGCCCGTAGCCCCGCGCCCTCATCGAAAGCGCAGTTCGACGGGGTTGGTCTCGCTGACACCCTGTCGAAATGCACTTTCGGCAATCCGCTGGTGGACTAACGATCCTCGCGGAGCTTGTCGGCCTCCGAGCGGAGGTCGCTTGAGCGCCGCGCCGCCCTGTCGCGCTCGCGCCCGAGTGAGCGCAGGTCGCGGTCGCTCTCGCGCACCTCGTCCTCGAGGGCGTTCACCTGCTGCTCGAGGTCGGCGAGCCGGGCCTCGAGCCGGGCCCGTCGAGTCTCGACGTCGGAGATGCTCCGTTCGATGCCCCGCACCTCGAGTTCGGCCTCGTCCGCGCGCTTCTCGGCCTCCTTCGCAGCCCGCGCCGCGGCGAGGTCGCGAACGGGTCTCCGATCGGCGGCCGGTCGCGGGGCCGACACCATGGATGCCTCGGGCGCAGCCACCGCATCCGTCAGGTCCACCGGCTCGATGCCGGTGGCCTCGAGTCCCCGCACCAGTCGGCCACTCCTCACGGCGGCCGCCGCGGACGGATCGTTGAGCGCCGCCTGCAGGGTCTTGGCTACCTCATCGACCACGGTGGCGGTGAGGTTGTGGCGGGCTTCCGTCGCGAGGTCGCTGGCCTCGCGCGCGAGCGCATTGACGAGCGCACGCCGCTGCCGCGTGAGTTCGGCGAGCTGCGCTCGGTCGAGTTCCTCCTGCGCCTCGCGCATGGTGACACCGAGATCCGCGAGCTGCTCCAACTCCTCCGCGCGCTGTCGCGCGAGGAGGTTGACGGCCCACGCTGCGGGGGAGGGCTTGCGCAGTTCCTGCACGCGCTTCGCGAGCTCGAGATCAGCGGCATCCTTGACCTCGCGTGCCGCCGCATTGCGCGCGGCCGTGAACTCCGCGGGCGCGAGCGCGTAGAGCGGGTCCGCGATCGACGCGAGGGTGACCTTCGAGGGTTTCAGGCGGGCCACACCCCGATGATGAGCGCCATGACCATGATGGTCACGAGCTCGTGTGCGACGTTGAGCACGGTGAGACCCGGCGGGCGGCGATCGAACGCGTCGTGGGTGATGAACCGGGCTGCGGTGAATCCCGCCCAGAGGATGAGACCGGTCAGCAGCGAGTTCGCGAGGAAGCTGCCGCCGTAGAAGGCGAACGAGATGTCGGCAGCACCCGCCAGCACCCACGCCGTGATGAAGCTGACGATAATCGTGACCACGATGGGCCGGACGGCATCCCTGCCGTTGCCGGACATCGTGACGCCGGTGGCCTTCATCCAGTAGTTGCCGAACACCTTCGGCGTGTACCAGATGGAGCCGATCACCATGCTCGAGAGCGTGGCGAGCACTACGGCGATGTAGTTGATCGATGGCGCGTTCATGCTACGAAACGTACTCCTTCAGGTGCTGGCCCGTCAGAGTCTTCGCGTCGGCGATGAGGTCGGCTGGCGTGCCCTCGAACACGACACTGCCGCCGTCGTGACCGGCGCCGGGACCGATGTCGATGATCCAGTCGGCGTGCGCCATGACCGCCTGGTGGTGCTCGATCACGATCACCGACTTGCCGGCGTCGACGAGGCGGTCGAGAAGGGCGAGCAGCTGCTCCACGTCGGCGAGGTGCAGACCCGTCGTGGGCTCGTCGAGCACGTAGATGCCGCCCTTCTCCGCCATGCTGATCGCGAGCTTGAGGCGCTGGCGCTCGCCGCCGGACAGGGTGGTGAGCGGCTGGCCGAGGCTGAGGTACCCGAGCCCGACGTCGACCATGCGCGCGAGGATGGCGTGCGCGGCCGGCACCTTGGCCGGCCCCGCGAAGTACTCGGCCGCCTCGACCACCGACAGCCCGAGCACCTCGGCGATGTTCTTGCCCCCGAACTCGTACTCGAGCACCTCCGCTTGGAACCGCTTGCCCTCGCACACCTCGCACACATTGGCGACGCTGCCCATCGCGCCGAGATCGGTGTAGATGACACCGTTGCCGTTGCAGGTCGGGCACGCGCCCTCCGAGTTGGCGCTGAACAGTGCGGGCTTCACCCCGTTGGCCTTCGCGAACGCCGCTCGGATCGGGTCGAGCAGCCCCGTGTAGGTGGCGGGGTTGCTGCGGCGCGAGCCCTTGATGGCGGCCTGGTCCACCGAGACGACGTCGGCGCCCTTCGGCAGCGACCCGTGGATGAGGGAGCTCTTGCCCGACCCGGCGACCCCCGTGATCACGGTGAGGACTCCAAGCGGCACGTCGACCGAGACGTCCTTGAGGTTGTTGCGGGTGGCGTTGCGGATCTCGAGCACACCGGACGGCGTGCGCACGCTCGGTTTCACGCCGGCGCGGTCATCGAGGTGCCTGCCGGTGAGGGTGTCGCTCTTGCGCAGTTCGTCGACGGTGCCGGTGAACTGGATCTCGCCGCCGTTCACTCCGGCGCGCGGGCCGAGGTCGACCACATGGTCGGCGATCGCGATGGTCTCGGGCTTGTGCTCCACGACGATCACCGTGTTGCCCTTGTCACGCAGCTGCAGCAGGAGCTTGTTCATCCTCTGGATGTCGTGCGGGTGCAGGCCGATCGTGGGCTCGTCGAAGATGTAGGAGACGTCGGTGAGACTCGACCCGAGGTGCCGGATCATCTTGGTGCGCTGAGCCTCGCCGCCCGAGAGCGAGCCCGAAGGCCGGTCGAGCGTGAGGTAGCCGAGCCCGATCTCGACGAAGGAGTCGAGCGCGCGCTGCAGATTCGCAAGTAGCGGGGCAACGTCCTTGTCGTCGATGCCGCGCACCCACTCGGCGAGGTCGCTGATCTGCATGGCGCAGGCGTCGGCGATGTTGATGCCTTTGATCTTCGAGGATCGCGCTCCCTCGTTGAGCCGGGTTCCGCCGCACTCGGGGCAGGCGGTGAAGGTGACGGCGCGCTCGACGAAGGCGCGGATGTGCGGCTGCATCGCCTCCACATCCTTCGAGAGGTACGTCTTCTGCACCTGCGGCACGAGACCCAGGTAGGTCATGTTCATGCCGGCGATCTTGATCTTGGTGGGCTCCTTGTAGAGGAAGTCGTGCAGCTCCTCCTCCGTGAAGTCCTTGATGGGCTTGTCGGGCACCAGGCCCGATTCCGAGAAGATGCGCACGCCCCACCCGTCGGGGTTGTAGCCGGGAATGGTGAGCGCGCCCTGCTTGATCGACTTCGTGTCGTCGTAGAGCTCGGTGAGGTCGATAGCGGTGGCGGTGCCCATGCCCTCGCAGGCCGGGCACATGCCGCCCGTGATGGTGAACTCGCGGCGCTCGGCCTTCTTGTCGCCGACCTTGATGGCGCCGCCGCCCGTCGCGGAGGCGACGTTGAACGAGAAGGCCTGCGGCGACCCGACGTGCGGCTCGCCGAGCCGGCTGAACACGATGCGCAGCATGGCGTTGGCGTCGGTGGCCGTGCCGACGGTGGACCGGGAGTTGGCCCCCATGCGCTCCTGGTCGACGATGATCGCCGTGGTCAGCCCCTCCATCACGTCGACGTCGGGACGGCCGGGGCTGGTCATGAGACCCTGGAGGAACGCGCTGTACGTCTCGTTGATGAGGCGCTGCGACTCCGCGGCGATCGTTCCGAACACGAGGCTCGACTTGCCGGAGCCCGACACCCCGGTGAAAACGGTGAGCCTCCGCTTCGGCAGATCGACCGAGACATTGCGCAGATTGTTCTCGCGGGCGCCGCGTACGCGGATGACGTCGTGGGAATCAGCTGTGTTCACGGTGTCCACTTAACCAGAGACCGCGGACAGAATGCTTCCTCAATCCTGCGGAAGTGCATCCAGGA